>ERZ773221.374-NODE-374-length-53330-cov-5.303332_pt1 | contig 53330 bp, 78 predicted proteins | sample MGYA00580994_ERZ773221 | MGnify/ENA primary metagenome ERZ773221 (study PRJEB29015, sample SAMEA2737758) | human gut metagenome | biome: human gut; feature: human-associated habitat; material: faeces | place: China | collected 2012 ... | reverse complement strand
AACTGCTGTTTTGCATGGTAAGAAGCGGACATTGAGAAAGGATGAGATAATATGAGCCATATCGAAGACAGATTAATTCAACTGAAGAATGAGGTGGAAAACGCAGGGAACGGAGCTTATTTCTCGAAAAATAATATCTCAAAAATTGTAGAATTACTTCTTGCTGACCTAGAACATGACGAGAAAGAAAATGGCTGGATTCCGGTCAGCCAGAGATTGCCGGAAGAACACGATTCCATATTTGCAAAGTTTAAAGGAACGGATAACTGGAAAAGAGGAATGTTCGAAAAAACATCTAAATATGTGATTGCTACAGTTGTATTCGATGATGGGACAGTGTTAGTAGAGCAGGCACATACTACTGATGGAATTTGGAGAACGGATAAAAAAGTTTTAGGCGGAACAGTAGTTGCATGGATGGACTATCCAAAACCATATAGGGAGGACAGAGTATGATTACATTCTTATTAGGATTCACCCTTGGAATCATATTTGGAGTGGCTGGTCTTGCATGTGCAGCAATCATGTACGATAAGCACCATCCAGACGATTAGAAAGGAGAAACGGTATGCTGACAAGGAATAAAAAGCTGAAAGACTACGGTATTCCGGCAGAGGATATTGAAAAACTGAATACGATGTTGAAAGACTTCCCGGCAGAGTACGGATACCTGCTTTCCAGTGCTGCCTTGTCAGCTTGCCCGAAAAACACGGTGATAGCGGATATGATTATCGAGAATATCCTGCACCGGAAGAGTTACAGGAAAATCAGCAGAGAAAGATATATCCCGATGAACCCGAAAGACTTCTACGGATACAGACGCAAGACCGTCGCTGTACTGTATGAGAGAATGCGGTTATTGGGAGTATGGGAGGAATAAAAATGCGCTTAATAGATGCAGATAAGCTAAAAGAAGCTATCGAAGAAGAAAAAAAAGACAACGATTATATGTGCCGTTTATGTTTGGAATCAATTAAAGAAATAATTGATGAACAGCCGACGGCTTTTGATGTGGACAAGGTTGTAGAGCAGATTGAATCCATCAAAGAAAAGGAATATAGAGCTTGTACAGATGCACAATGCGGATTCTGCGACTATTCCAATGATTGTTGGGATGGCGAAATGTGTGACAAACTGGCATTAGATAAAGCAATCGGGCTTGTGAAGGAGGGTGGAGTTGAATGAATAAATCAGCATTAGTGATGGATACACCGAAAAACTGTTATGACTGCCCGTTCGGGACTGAATACTGCGGCAATTTTGAATATGAGGGATGCTGTGAACTAGCTGAGTGCTTAGATAGTGACATGAGACTTATAACAGAAGAGCATTATGATTACGAAAGTGAATCAAGACCAGAGTGGTGTCCGCTGAAGCCACTGCCGGAGAAAAAAGAGTATATCGTTCCAATCGACAATGTAGAATCACAAAAAGATATTATTGCGGTTGGCTGGAATGCTTGTTTGAGAGAAATTACAGGAGAGGTGGAATAATCATGTGGTTTTTGTGTCAAGAGCCGTGCAAAACATTAGATCAGGCACGGAAAAGAGCGATGGAGATTGGACGAGAGAATTTTGATTCAATCCATAAAGAGTGTTACGGTTTATTTTTTAAAAAAACAGTATATGTGGTTCTCTGGTGGAAATGGATTGAGAAAGGAGAGGTGAAGTAGATGGTTAATTTAAGAAACACATGTGTTCTGGTCAGGACAAAAGAAGAAAATGAAATGCTTCTCAAAGAAGCTGAGAAACAGGAATTTCATTGGTATAGAAAAGACCATTGTGAGCCATTACAAACACAATATTTTCCAGACATTTTAAAATTTTATGAATATGATATAACTTATTCGGCAAGTGTCAGATCAGACTTTGCTTTCTATGAGGCATCAGAACTTCTCGGGACAAAAGAAATGACAGTAAGAGAGTTTATTGAGCGGATTGCAGATGTTTGTAGATACATCGAAGCTGGCAGCGGAGAAGTTGAAAGAGGTGGAGTAGATGGAGAGATTAACAGAAAAGCAACGACATATTTTGCAACAAAAACTTTGTGATATGAAAAGACGTTGCTATAATCCAGAAGAAAAATTTTATAAAGATTATGGTGGACGTGGTATTAAAGTTTGTGACGAGTGGATGGATAAAAAAGAAGGACATAGCAATTTCCAAAAATGGGCAGTTGAAAATGGATGGGAAAAAGGGCGCAGCATTGATCGAATAGACGTAAATGGAAATTACGAACCTAATAATTGTCGGTGGGCAACACCAGAAGAACAGGCGAACAATAGAAGAAATAATAATTATGTAACGATAAACGGGGTAACGAAAACAACTTCTGAATGGGCAAGACAAATTGGAATTTCACAAAATGCTTTTACAGGCAGAATCAATAGTGGGTGGACAGGAGAGGAATTATTAAAGCCTAAATTTAAGCCTTTAAAAATGTCTAAAGCAGAAATGGCAAAAGAAATTAGAGCGTGGAGAAATGCAGAAGAACAGGGCTTGCTTGTGAGATTGCCAGTTAAAATCGGTGATGATATTTATAAGATTCCGAGCAAAGCGAATTACGATTTAAATGTTCTGAATGGATATAAAGCAAATAACAGAGTGTATCATCAAAAAGTTTACAGCATTGTATTTTCACAAAGTGGTTGGTTTGTACAGTGTGATAAAGACAGTATTCATGCCCCGAATGTAATTTGCGTTGACGTAGAATACGGGAAAACATGGTTCCTCACCCGCAAAGAAGCCGAGAAGAAGTTGGAGGAGATTCAAAATGACAAGACCTGAGATTACAGCAAAACTATCAGCAATGATCGAAAAGAAAATAAATCCTCACAATGATCCACGTATTTATTGGGCGAAAGAAGTGACATTCGATTATTCGACAGATCATGCGGTAAGGGTGGATTATATGCGGTTCGTGCCGGTGAATAATAGCGTGTCCGGGATAGAAAAAGGTGACTGCTATTGTTATGAGGTTAAATCATCAGCTGAAGATTTTCGTTCTGGTCATGGGTTGAATTTTATTGGCGATTATAACTACCTGGTTATGCCGACAGATGTATACGCTACGGTATCCCTTGAAATTCCACATTATGTAGGAATATATGTACCGGAAGCAAATGATCTTACATGCATCAAAAAAGCAAAGCGAAGAAATCGGACAAGGCCTGTATCTGAAATACTCTTGATGATGTTCCGGTCTGCGAATAGGGATTATAGAAAAGCAGTAAAACAGTTGAAGGAGATGAAGAATGAATAAATGTTGTGCTAGTCAAGACGGTATATGTAGAAATGTTATTCTTTTCGGAACAAGATGCGATGGCTACAAAGAAAGATGCAAATTAAGACCAATTTATAACATTCCTGAACGAACAGTGAAAAAATATCAGCATAGTTTAAGAAAAATGTTTGGAGCGGAGGATTAACAAAATGGAAAAAGCAAGTATTCCTGTTGGAGTTCAAAAGGAAATTGTAACGGAATTAGAACAGATTTTTAGAATCGTAGATGACAAGCCATATTTTGAATTAAAATACAAGAAAGTTGGCGAGGATTATTACCACGTAGGATATAGTTCATATGATTTCCATAATGTTCTGAAATGGAAAGAAGAATATTTTGAATTAGTAAAGGATAATTATAAAGAAACAATCAAAAAATTAAGATACCCGGAACTTCCAGACGGATTAGTTATGGTTGATTTAGAAACTAGACAAGAAGCTATTAAAGCACTTGAGAAGCAGATTCCGAGGAAAGTGAACAACTTGAGCGAAACATATTTAGACTTCGGAGTAGGCAAAAAAATAAAAGTTGGTGCTTGCGGTAACTGCCCAAATTGTAATTACAACATAGATATTGTTAGTAAATACTGTACTAGATGCGGACAGAAATTAGATTGGAGAGAAGAGGAATAGATAAATGGCTCAGAAGCGAATGTTTACAATGAAAATCGTTGACAGTGATGCATTCCTGGAGATGCCGTTGTCAACTCAGTGCTTATATTTTCATCTTAACATGAGAGCTGACGATGATGGATTCATTGGAAATACAAAAAGAATAATGAAAATCATAGGAGCAAGTGAAGATGACCTGCGATTATTGATTGCAAAAAGGTTTGTTCTTACATTTGAGGACGGCGTGATTGTAATTAAGCATTGGAGAATGCACAACACTTTGTCAAGAGATCGGTATGCTGAAACATCATATACAGACGAAAAGAAAATGCTGCTTTTAAAGGATAACGGTAGTTACTCTTTGACGGGTGGGAATCCGATTGATGATACTCGGTTGATAGAACGCTCTGGACGGCAGACGCAACAAAGACGCAACAAAGACGCAACAAAGACGCACGCAGATAAAGGTTTAGATAAAGATATAGATATAGATAAAGAGAAAGATAATAAATTAATAGTATCTAAAGATACTATATGTCAGACTGATGTCCGACGTGTCATCGAGGAATGGAACAAATTACAGGAAGTTGGCATCAATCCGATTCGTGATATTAAACCGTCATCAAAAAGATGCCAGTTACTTAAAGGGCGAATCCGTGAATACGGAATTGATGAAGTCCTTAATGCGATCAATAACGTCCGCAAGAGTGATTTCCTTCGAGGGGAGAATAACCGCGGATGGATGATAACATTTGACTGGTTTGTTAAACCAAATAATTTTCTTAAGACGTTGGAAGGAAACTACAACAAGGAGGGGCAGCATGGAACTTGCAGAACAGTTACAACACCTGTCAAACCACTTATCCCATTCGATCAGTGGAATGGAAGCGACGAGTCAGACACCCCATTCGCAGACTGATTGCCCTAAATGCGGCGGCACTGGATGGATATGGTCAAGGAATGAGGACGGAATCCCGTATTGCGAGGAATGTCCCTGCGGAATTCGTAAGAAAATAATCTTGCAGAATCAATTACAGTTCGCGGAAATGCCAGAAATGTATAAAGATTGCACCTTTGCGAACCTGAGAAGCAATGTGTATCAATCTCCAGACAGTAAGGAGACATTCACCCAGGCTGCAAAAGCTGTGAAGTACTGGCTTGAACATATCGGAGAGATGCAGAAGCAAGGGATGGGATTATATATCTGCTCTGGCGTAAAAGGGTCTGGAAAGACAAGGCTTGCGTGTAGTATGGCTAATGAACTGATGCAGAAATATCAGAAATCAGTTAAATTTACCACTTCATTGAAAATTCTTGAAGAAATCAAGTCCACATGGTCAGCTCGTGACAATGCGACGGAAAGCAAATTGATTCGTGATCTAACATATGCAGACATTTTGATTATTGATGATTTCGGAGCGGATTCCGGGAGAGATTGGATTAACGAAAAATTCTATGGGATTATCAATGGACGGTATGTGGATAGAAAAATCACTATCTTCACAAGTAATTATCGCATATCGCAACTTCCGTATGATGATCGAATCACGAACAGGATTCTGGAACGGTCTTATGAAATCCCGTTTCCGGAAGAATCCGTAAGAGAGCATATCGCGGAGGAAGCAAGAAATAACATGATTGCAGCTATCCAGAAAGGAGCAAAATGAGGAAATCGTGGGGGTTTCTAAGTGAAGCAGAGATTAATGTGCTGAAGAAAAACCAGTGCATGAAATGCAGATACTTTTCCAAGACAAGCAAAAACAATACGTTCCTGGCTACGTCGGTATGCAATTATATTCTGAACAAGGGTCACAGCCGAAAATGTGATCCAAGGGACTGTATCAAAAGCGGACGATTCGAGGAAATGGCAGGACGCAGAAAGAAGAGATGAAAAATGAGAAAAGTAAGCGAAATGTACCGAAGATCTGGCGGGACTTGCTGGCAACATATCTGCATGGAATGTGCGGATTACATTCCGGGTAAGAAGACTGGGAAATGCCGGAACTATGAACTGGACGTTCCGTGGAATCCAAATTCCGTTGCCTGCAAATTTTTCACAAAAGAACACGAGGAAGAACTGAAAGGACAAATGAATATTTTTGATTTTGTGAAATAGGGGTGATCGTATGGCAATCGTAACACTTGACGGTAAACCGGTTGACATTGAAAAAATCGAACTGCCGGAGGAAATTGTGGAGTTAATCATGATGTGTCTGGATTGACCAAATGAATAATGTGGTGTAGAATGTGTCGTAACATGATATGTGCGGCACATTTTCTACACAAAGGAGGAAAACGCATGGAATGTGTTGCATATTTGCGTGTATCTACAGAGAAACAGGCAGAGGAAGGAAACGGACTGGACAGTCAGCGGCGTGATATTGAGAACTACTGCCGAAAAAATGAACTGATAATCAAGAATTGGTATGAAGACGATGGTTTTACTGGCTCGAACATGAACCGACCGGGATTACAAAGACTTATCAATGATTGCACCAGAAAACGAGTTAAATGCGTAGTGGCATTCAAACTTGACCGATTATCACGAAGCATGGTAGATGGAATCTATCTGATTGAACGAATATTTATTCCAAATGGCGTAGAATTCAAGTGTGTCCATGACAGCGTGAGTTACGACAGCCCAATGGAGCAGGCATATACACAGATGATGGCAGTGTTCGCTCAGCTTGATAAAAACACAATGCTGCTTAGAATGCGAGGCGGAATGCTGGAACGCGTGAAACAGGGATTCTGGATGGGCGGTGGAAACTTGCCTTATTGCTATAACTACGACAGGGAACAGGGAATTTTGGTTCCTATACCGGAACGAGCGGAGCAGGCAAGGCAGGCATTAGATTTGTACTTGTCGGGATATTCGGATGCCAAGATCAGAGATGTCCTAGGCTACACAAGCGAAAGGGTGGTCAGGAACATTTTGACAAGTCCGGTCAATATCGGGATGATTCCGTATAAGGGAAGTGTCTATCGAGGAAAACATGAGCCGATTTTTGAAATGGAAAGATTTGAAGTGGCTCAAGAAATGAGAAAATCTCGCCGGCAGCACAAACTTCAGAACATCAATCAGCCGGCACACTTGCTTACAGGACTATGCTATTGTGGTGTGTGTGGATGTAAGATGAGGTACCAGAAATGGACGCATGGAAAGCATAAGATATACTGCTGCTCACGGAATGCGGGATGTTCACATTTGCCTAATTACAATCCTAACTGCGATAACTCTCTTGAATGGGCGGATGACATCGAGAAGCAGGTGGAAGAACAGATTCTTAAAATCTCGCTTAATCTATCTTCGTACAAGCCCAAGGAAAAAGAAACCAGACTGGAAATATTGCAAAAGCAGTATGACAAAGAGAAAACCAAACTAAAACGGTTATATTCGTTGTACGCTGATGGGAACGATACAGTTCTGGAGATGATACAGGAATCCGAGAGTAAGTTGTCAGAAACAAAAGAACAGCTTGACAGAGAAACAGAGAACACAGAGTACACGCAAAAGAAAAAGTACGTATACGAAAAAATAAAAAGGCTCGCCGATGTTTGGGATCGCATCGACAAGCCAGACAAAAACAAGATACTAAAGAGTATAATCTCAAAAATTGTGATAGTCAATGGTAACGTTGAAATACAGTTAAAGAGATTTTAGCATAACCTGTATGCCATACCTACGGCATATAGTTAGTGCTAATGAGTGTCGCACGTATCATGTCAATAAACAACAGGAGGATAACGATGATCTCACAGGGAATTAGCCATACCGCATATGATGTAATGCGAGAGTACATGATTACAGGAGCCGAACTGGACGGCAAATACCAAATTCCGATGATGGAACGATATACAGACCGACCGGGCGAAGATACCGTGGATTTTAAGGATAGCTTCAGCCCGAAGATTAAGAACCACCGCAAGCTGACGGTGAATTTTTATATCCATGACTGTGAATTCGAGAGAATCTGGAACAATCCAGACAGGTATCTGGAGCATCTGAAATGTTTCCATAGCGTGATCGCACCAGATTTCTCCATGGCCGTCGGACAGAATGGAATGCCGTTCGCTATGAATATTTGGCAGAAATATCGTAATCATGCATTGTCTTATTATCTCAGTATGAACGGAATCAAGGTAATTCCGAACGTGAACATACCGCCGGAGTACTGTTATGACTGGGCGTTTGACGGTGTACCGAAAAGAAGCACAGTAGCGTGCTGCACTAATGGCAGAATCAAAGCCAGGGTATCCAGAGAAGAATTCTGCAAGGGATTCAAGGAAATGGAAAAGAGGATTGAACCACTGAGGGTTATTATTGTCGGGACAATTCCGCCGGAACTTAAAACAGATGTGGAAATCGTAAATTTCAAGACCCGCAGCCAGAAGATCAGAGACAGGGAGGGAAAATACAATAATGGGATATAATACCGATGCGTACACGAGGAAAAAATCTCGAACCAAGAAGCAACAGGAGAGGGAACAGATGATGAGTCACAAGGCGACCAGTAAGAGGACCGGTCGAGTAAAGAAAGAAAAGTTAAATAAATTGTGAAAAATTCACAGCACCAGAATTGATGTTATAAATTGCACTGTGTCAAATGCACAAAAAAAGATTTTTAAATAAGGCTATGTCGCTTTCTTATCTTATTTTTCAAGACCATTTCCGCAGATTTCGGGACCGTGCCGATCAACACCAGCTCAAAATGTACCAGACTGTCGAACTCGTGAAACAGCAAGGTAGACCTTCGCAAAGAATCGCGAGAAACGTGGTAATTGATTGACCAAAGTCAGCTAGAATCAATTCGAATGCGATACCCTTAGGCTTAATCAAATATGCGTACAAAGTCCGTAAATAAGCCTAAAATGAATTATAAACAATGTAACCGCCACCAGTACGCATATACACACTAATTCCTGTAAAACGTCAAATACAGCCTTGCAAGTTCAGGAGCCTCCGCCAGCTGCACGAACTGGACAAGTTGCCAGAAGAACATGGTACACAAATAAGACCGCCGGAAACGATCAGAAGCAGACCGCAATCCGGAAGTGTATATATAACCATGATACCGCTGTTGATACTTCTCGTCAATCGTTATTATTAATTACTCGAAAAAAGCTAGAATTGATTCCAGAAGCCAAGGCGGTAAAAATGTACGTATAATCCATTCAAAAGCCGTTTTAGACCGTAAAACGGCAATAAAACCAAAGGCACGAGAAAAAGAGCAGCCAAAAGCTACTCTAAGTAATTAACGTGGACTTCTCGCGGAAGATCTCGGAAGAACTCGAGGAAGTCGGAGTTGTCCAAGGCACTATACTGGCGGTCTGATGTCGGAATGATACGCCCGTCCTTAATCTCCATGCATGACAGCTGCAAGTGATTTGCCAGTTTGGTTGACCGATGCAGGGCGTACCGCATCACAGACACCGCCCCGGATTGACAGTGGACTGGCGGCAAGTCGTACCAGATCAGTGAGACAGCACCGGAAGAAACAGCATCAAACGCTTTTCTAGCGTCTTTTTTTGCCGATTCTCTAATTTTATCAACTTCGGAAAAATCGCGGCTTTTTATGGCGGCGACAGTCTGCTTGGATGTTGGTTTTACAATCTTAATCATTTTTCTGCTCCTTATATCTTCGCGAGTTAAGTTTTTGCTTGACTTTTTGCATACTATGGTATAATATGATTATATCAGCTAGCAACAGTTGCTGGTTCTCACGCGTTTCATGATTTCGCTGAGAGTCGCCCTGATCAATGGCGGGACGTTGAGTTGAAAAATATTATTATATACTTGTTTGTGATTAACAAGAAAATGGGAAAGCGTGACATATGTCACGCTTTTTCACTCCTTTCTATAATCTCTCGGTACATTCTCGCACCGCCGTCCCATTCACTCCTGCCGTCCAAATACTCTTCGGCGGTTTCTTCGCGAACTTCTCCAGAATTTTCAAAACATGCAATTTTTCCGGTGCTTTTCTGCACGACCTCAGTTGCTGACAGTGTGCAAAAAGGTTCGCAACTTTCGCGGAACTTTTCGGCACGCTCCATTAAGTCAATCATTTTTTCGAGCTGCGGAATTGAAAAGGTTTTTAAGTCTTCGTCGGTAAGCACGTTTAACACGTACCACTGGATATTTTTTGCAGTTTCTGATTTTTTAAATAGCAGGTCCTCTTTTCTCATTTTTTTATCCTCCATTTTTTTGCTATTATATCAGCTTTTCAGCTGATATTAAAGGCGTTGCCGGGAATCGAACCCGGCTAAAACCATTACGCCTGAGATTACAGAACTAACGCTTTTATGGTCTTCAAATCTTCCGAAAAGCTCATATTTTCGAGCCATCGACTGGACGGAAGTTCTTCATCATATGCCCAATGATAACAAGAAATATCGTTCCAGAATACGGCAGGGTCGAAGAATGCTATAAAATCCTTGTCTGCTTCGCAAAGCGGTGTTTTTGCGTCAATAACCCAGTTCAAGCCGGTCATGGTCTCCTTGCTTGTGATTACGGTATATTTCATGCTTTTAAATCCTCCTTGTAAATGAACTCGGCGCGTCTAACTTTGTCTTTGCTTATGAGTACAGCAAATTGTTCAGATGCTCTGTCAATACCTTTGCTTCCTTCGATGTCTTGATAAAAAGTGTAATCTACATCATGGTTCCAGTAAGTTATTTTTATGCCTACTCCTGCGATGCCGCTTTTTAATTTGGCAATCATTTCCTGTTTTGTCATTTTTCGCCCTCCTCAAGCCACACTATCAATAATTTTTTCAACTGCCTTTTCCCAGTCCGAGAAAGTGCAGTAGTTGTGGTCATAGTACCACTGTTCTTTTTCAAGTTCGTTCTTCTTTTCCGGGAACAGTTCCGCAAGAGAATTAGTCATCCGGTAAACTCTTTCATGATCTGCCATGTTATCCCTCCTTTAAAATCTCCAAAATCTTTTTGCAGGCCACAATATATTTATCGGTCAGCACTTCATTTTTGAAGTGTTCGCCACGTGTCCGGGATTCGATCCACTCAACAACGCCGGTGCACTTGTTTCTCAGCACTTCTAAAAAATCATCATATGAAGAAAAATCCTCATTTTTGATAAGCTCAGGAACAAATTGAGCGAGTCCGTATATTACATTTAAACCGTTTGGCTCCCTGTAGATACAACCGCCGTAAAACTTGCTTTTGGTTCCGTCACAAGTTTTGTGAAGTGATTTGCAACCGTAACACATTGTGTTATATGTCAGGCTGTCAAGTGCCTGCATCGCATCTTTTCTTTTCTGCTCCTGTTCAGGAGTTGCGAAAACAATATAATTTTTCATGTTTCTACCTCTCTTTTTGCTTTTTTTGAAATCCGGCGGTTGCGTTGAGGCTACGGCTTGACCGCCGCCGGAGGGAATTTATTTAGATGGTTTTTCGTATCGAATAATCGCAACCTGTTCGCCGGTGGACTTTAGAACACCGAACCCGTTAAACATCGGGCCGTTAAGCCCTAACAAGAGCGGTTGCCCTTGTAGTTCGTCTCGGTGTGCCGGGTTTTCATTATATCCGTAAATAAGCGAATTAAACTGCTCAGCGGTTTTGATCTCTTTCGGAAGATCATAAACAACAGTTTCTCCCGTCAACATTTTCCCTTTTATCATTGCTTTTTTACCTTTGCCCCTGTTATAATAGGGCTACCTTTCATTTTTTTTTGTTGGGTGCCGGTTGTTTGTCTTGGTAGGATTCGGCCGGCTTTTTTATTTAGTTGTTTTTAACGCCTTTAATGTGATATCTGCGATCGCATTCATTAACATTCCGTGAACCTTGCTTTCTTCTCTGAATGCAAATTTGTCTTTGTCTGTTGCCTTCATCCAGGCGATAGAGTACAGATAATTGATTCTTGTCAAAACCTTTACTTTTTTCATTTTGTCTTTCCTCCTGCTCTTTTGATAATGCTATTATAACGCTAACACTATATAAGCACAATATCGTAATTATATACAAAATGTTATAGTGTTATCTGTATATTTTATATACTGCTATCTATATATTTTTATAACGATAACGCTAATATAGATAGCTATATAAATGATAACGTTATATTTCTGTTGACTTTATTTATACAGTTAGCTATAATACAGATAACTGTATAAAGGAGGTCTTTAAAATGGCTATCAGTAAATCTCAGGCAAAAGCAACTGCCAAGTACGAAAAAAACAATTACTTCAAAACTCTTGTTCGTTTTAAAAAAGAAGACGAAGAACGAATAAGAGCCGCTGCGGGTGATAGCTTAAACGGCTTCATTGTTCAATGTGTTCTGAACACACTAGACAAACCAGAAGCACCCGTACAAGCCCCGGAACCGATCAAGTCGAAGTATTTACCGCCTACTCCGGAAAACCTCAAGAAAATTGATTTTAAGCTGTTGAAAGGAAACCCACTTTATCAACTTGAAGTCATGGAGCAATTTGGCGAAGATACGGTAAATCAGCTCTACGGCATGAGCGAAGCAGAGTTTAAAAAACTTATTTCGCCGGATTCGTGAACTTTTGACATTAACTTGAGTAAACTTGAGTTAATGTCTTTTTTATGCTTTTTTCTCTGTTGTCTTTTCTCCTGATTTATTTTGTTCCTTGTAGTATTTGTATTTTATGGGTTCCTCCCTTCTTTTATAAAATATCAACATATATCCTGTTGTCGCAGTCATATGTGAATGATTCGATCTCGGCATCTGCATATTTCAAGACATCCTCGTGATACCACATCCCAGACGCCAAAATATTAAAGTTTCCGTCTCTTACGATGATTAAAGTTGAATCATTAACCAGGTCTGTAAATATGAGTTTTTCTAATGTCATTTTTGTGTTCCTCTCTTTCTCCCGGCCCTGTGCCCGGGTTGCTTGTTCTCTGTTGATGGTTATATAATACCAGATATAACGCACATATACAAGATGGAATAATACACAAATAACGCACATATAAAACGCTTAAAAATGTATAATATGTATAACGCACATATAACTATTGACAATATAACGCACATACATTATAATAGAAGAAAAATTGAAGAGGAGGAACAGCGAATAATGGCAACTGATGCACAGAGAAAAGCGGTTAGAAACTATGAGAAAAACAATTATAGATTGAATATTGTCTTCCCTAAGGAAACAAAGGAGAGAATAGAAAACCTACATCTAAATAAAAGTAATAGTGCTTTTATTCGTGATACGGTTCTTGCAGAACTGGAAAGACTTGAAAAAATATTGAAATAACGCACATATAACTATTGACAATATAACGCACATATAATATAATGTAACCATAGAAAGGAAGTGGTTACAGGAATGAGCAATTTGTTTAACGTTCCAGTCAAAGACGGCATAGGGATATACACAATCACAAATCAACAAACCGGAAAGAAATATATTGGTTCTTCATCTGAACTTTTAGCAAGAGCTAGGCTACACAAGAACGGTATTTTACGAAAATATCATAGCAACAAAGACATACTGGAAGATGCTATAAAAGGATGTGATTTTCGTTTTGAAATCGTCAAAATAATTGATGGTTCTGATTGCACAAGTTTTGACGAATTGAGAAATAAAATGCTTCTGGAAGAATATAGAATGATAAAAGAAGCTATTTCGAACGGTGAAAATTTATACAATCGTGAAACAATAAACGTAGTTAATGGGAGATTGAAGCATATAAAAGAGGATCAAGAAAAGGTCTTAAAAAGGAAAAATGAAGTGTATGAGATGTTAAAGCTCCCGAATGATAAATTGATATACACATATAAGCATAACATATATGCGAAACATGAATTAAAACTATTCGAAGAAGAAATTTTAAAAAGAATGAGTTAAAGAAAAACAATCACACAGCCCCAATACAGGGGCAGACAGGAGAAAAAAATGGTAAAATACGAATTTGACAAAACTGAATTAACTGAAAAGGCATTCGCGGTATATAGCGGCAGCAGTTTTACATTCTGGAAAGATGAAGCCGGGACGTTTTACAGAAGCGACAACCCGAACAGCGAAAAGATAGAGTGCGGGACTATCGAAGATGTGAACGCATTTCTCGAAATGTTCGCCTAACAAAAAATAAGCCCTCTGGAATTTACCAGGGGGCTTTTATTATGCTTTTTTTGTGGCGGCGTAACGACGACCAACGGGTTAACAGCCCCACCGCCGAAGCTGTTATAACACATATAACACAGGGCTCCCGGAGTTGTCAAGAAGAAAATTTTATTTTTTTCGCACTTGACTTTTGACCTGACAGTGCGATATGCTTACACCAACGACGGCCGCGGGGAACTCATGGAGGGGTAGCGAACAGAAGCCAACGTTAATTGAATACCGAAATCTATGCAGCCAGATCATGCCGGAGCAGTTCCGGAAGGTCTGGCTTTTTGTGTACCTGACAGACCTATATATTATATATATTAATAGATTACCAGTACATTACTGTATGTTAATATCTTTTATACCCCTCCATAGATTCTCTAAGGTTAGAGTTGATTAATAATGATTATTATATATATTAATATATAGAGTAGCAGAGAATATGTCAGAAATACCAGAAGGTGAAAAAATATTATATAAAAAACTGTTGACAAAATTATAAAAAGTATGTAATGATAATAGCAACTTAATACAGATACAGATTTTACAAGAGATTTTTTACGATACATAGGATTAAGCTAGGTTAATTAGATCATTGGACTATTAACCTGTTTATTTCTATGTATTTTTTTATTGTCTAAAAGAAATGAGGTGAAAAAAGGAAAAAGAGAAATACTGTAGTTGTAGATCAGACTATAGAAGTATATGAGAACGATATATACAGACTAGTAGACGAGTATATTGAGACTGTATTGCAGGTATCACCAGAGGATTATGCTACACCGAAAGAATATAAGGCGGCAGTTGCTGATGCTTTTGTGGATATGATTTTTTATATTGCGGACAGGATCCCGAAGCCGAGTAATGACAATATAGATTTACTGGATGAGTTATTCGATGTGTACGTAAGAATATGCACTAGGTACAATGTACTGCCGACATTGGAAGTGTTCAGCTTTTTGGTTGGTATAGAACGCAGAACTTTTACCGATTGGGCTAACAGAAAGACGAGGGCGAACACCTCACACTCTGACACGGTGAAAAAATGGTTCGATATTTGCAAAAATTGCACGGTCAACAGACTGAACAATCAGCCCGGCACGAACGCGAACTTGATATTTGTTGCAAAAGCAGCTTACGGCATGGCAGAGACAGCACCGGTACAAGTCGGACAGCAAGCCGGAATACCTCAGCAGACTGCACAGGAGATCGCGGAAAAACACAGAGCAGTGCTGGAGCTTCCGGAGCCAGAGAGACCGGAGTTATAAGAAAATGCACAGAATATTGCATAAAAACGATAGCAAACACAAGATATAGTGTTAATACGTGTATTTTTAGGGTGTGCTCATAATGTACACACACGGAAACGTGAAAAGTTGTGCAATATGACGAAGAAAAGCACGGTAGTTCTCCTTGGCTACTGCCGAAGGCATTGAAGAACAGCGTTAAGACCGGGTCGGCGGGAACCCATGGGGCAGAGGGCCGCCCGGTTAGCGTGATACCTGGACAGACCTAGGGAGGGGGTATATATAACACCCCGTCACAGCCTAATGAGTCACTCAAGGATCCCAAAAAACAAAAAGACCCATTTTACATTCATTTCCTCAACATGGCAGAGATAGTGATTGCAACACGACAAGCGGTAAGCCTTAATCGTTTCTCTGCCAACACAAAACAAGGCAATACGGGTGCACCTCCTGATTTCTCCGCAGCGGAGAGTTTAAACATGAGCAGAATAAACTTTAGCTGCAACTACATCCCAACCGTTACTTCAGGGACAGGGATTAATTAGGACATAAAAAAAGAGAACCATCACGGTTCCCTTTTGAGATCATCAGTGGTCAGTTTGATTGATACATCTGGTTTTGGCTCAATTATCAATTGGCATTCCAGAAAATCAAGAATCTGAATTAGTTCATCTGCGGATATGCTTCCCCTTGAAAATTTATTTGCAAGTGATTGCGGTAACATCCCAAGGTGCTGAGCTAATTGAATACTGGTTACTTTTTTCATCTTCATTATTTGCTTTATCTTATCAGAAACCATATAAATACCTCCTATTGGCATTATCATAATCAAAAACGTTTCAATAGTCAATAAAAAATACTCATAAATGTGTATGAACTACTTGTAAATATAATCAATTAGATGTATAATTAGCTCATAAATAAACGGGAGTGATTATATATGAAGATAGGATATGCAAGAGTATCAACAGTAGACCAGAATGAAGCAAGACAGATGGAAGCACTGAGAGAAGAAGGAGTTGAAATGATTTACATGGACAAAAAATCCGGAAAAGACTTCAACCGTCCTGAGTACCAGAAGATGATTGCTTCTCTTAAGAAAGGTGATGTGCTGGTAGTCCATTCGATTGACCGACTTGGCAGAAACTACGAAGAGATTATCGCTGAATGGAGAAAAATTACAAAAGAGATCGAAGCAGACATTATTGTACAAGATATGCCATTACTCAATACTACACAGAACAAAGATTTGACGGGAACTCTAATCGCAGATATTGTTTTGCAACTTCTTTCATATGTGGCACAAAGAGAAAGAGAAAATATCCGTCAGCGTCAGAAAGAGGGTATTGCAATCGCGAAAGCTCAGGGCAAGTATAAAGGACGGGCAAAGAAAGAAATCAATAAAGAACTTTTTGATAACACCAAGATCAGATGGCAGAATGGAGAAATCACAAAAGTTCAATTTGCTGAAATTATGGGAATATCAAGAAGTACGCTGTATAAATTATTGGAGGATGAGGGAAATGATTGATTTTACAAACAAGTCTATTACCACACAGAATAATGTCGAATCAGAACGGCTCCTAAAAAAGGCTGTGGCTCAAGGATTCAAATTGCCTAAATGTGAAAAAGCAATAGAGTCATGTAGATTTTTTAGATTTATCGGAAGTCCTTACAAACAGGTTGTAGTTCCACCTACGGTAAAATATACTGAAATGGAACAAGCCATTACTTATGTCGAACTCTTCGGCGACGAAGTGAAAGAACTCAGAACAATAGCAGATATGGCTGCAAGATGGTGCAGGGCGTACGGATATAAGCATTTGAGTGTGTATGCGAATGAAGAATTTGAAATCTATACAGGAAAAGGAATCGCAAAGGCGGAAGATGGCACGGTGCAACGAGTAGAGGTTGAATTAAAGAAGCCTCGTAAGATAACAATACAAGAAATAGAGAAATACTTCGGATGTCCAATCGAGATTGTCAGCTGAGGATACTGCCTATGAAAAAGCATAACCCACAGGGCGAATCAATCCGGATCCGGTTACCGTACCAGCTGGAGCAAAAACTCATTGCCGAGAAGAACCGAACCGGCAAAAGCGTATCACAGATCACACGTGAAGCACTGGCAGAATATTTTCGAAAGAGGTAGATAAATGACTGAATCAAATTTTTCTGAAAAAAATAAAAAAGGGGTTTCGTCTTTTGCTTTTCCAGACGAACCGATTGATGTAGCAAAAAAACTTATCCAAGCAACTGTCACAGCGGAGATACCGAAATACGGAGAACTGTATCAGGTTCTGGAGATAGAAAGCCTTGAGATTCCAAAATATGATGTTATTCAGCTTCGAGAGATTGCAGAACATCTTCTGGCGTATTGCGAAGCACAGGAAAGGGGATGTGCAGATGTCTGTTGTAAGAATTGTGAACCCTAACCCGTATGATTGGCTTGGAACCAAATGCTTTATTGACGGAAAAGAGATTCCGAGAGTGAAATCAGTTGATTTCCATGTTTCGGTTGATGAAGTTCCGATATTTAATTTTGAAATGATGTCGGCACCTGATATAGAAATGGAGTGCCTGGCACAAATTAGTTTCACTTCTCAATCAATTACTGATGCAATTTCAGTTTTAAGGCACGAACTGTTGCAACACGGGGAAATTTACCGCGGCTTCAAAGCAAGCCTAAAATCGGCTTTAGAACATTACAATTACTGTGGATTACCATTTGAGCCGGAAGATGATACTGCAAGAAAGATACTTGACTTCATGATAGGAGAAGAAAAATGAGATTACCATTAACGATCATTGCTGTAGCAATCAACATATTGGTATTTACAATGTAGGCTGCATTCCTTATGACGCAAATTGGTGAGCAGAAAATGCCGATGCTTTCTACTTTCTTCTTTGCACTGATGGGATTAGGACTCATTCTGAATACTATATTGATCTGCGCAGCGAGATAAATAAAAAGACTAGAGGAGGATATAAACAATGAAATTTTCAGAAGCATTTAAACTCATGAAACAGGGGGCTAAAGTAAAACTTCCGGGATGGGGTGGATTTTGGTATTGGGATGCAGAGAAAGAAACCATCATGATACAGTGCAGACCTCAGGACAGTGATACTCAGGGCGATTTACTTGACATTAGAGAAACCCAAAGAGTTGAATATACCACTATGAATATGCAGTCTGACGAATGGATTATTGCAGACGGAACAAACTGCCCGGTACTCGGCGGTGAAGCAACATTCTCTTTTGGGGATGCAATCAAATATTTAAAACGCGGGCTTAAAGTGGCTCGTAAAGGCTGGAACGGGAAGAAACAGTACATTCAGCTTGCCACTGGTATTTCTTATAAGACAGTAGATGGAGAGATTGTGAACTGCGAACATGATGCTATCGGGAACATGGCTATTGCATTTGTTGGAACATCCGGCGTACAGATGGGATGGCTTGCATCTCAGGCAGATATGTTGGCAGAAGATTGGATTTTTGCAGAATAAGAGGTAACTTATGCTTTTAGCATTCTCAATGTGGATTATCCCGTATCTCATCATAGAGCGGGTTAAACCAATAGAAAAACCTATTTGCATTTGCAGGCAATGTCCTTATGTAAACAGGTATGCCAGCAAACGTTCCATGCATCCGACATAGTGGGGAATTCAAATTGTTCAATTTTATAGTTTATTAAGATGCAAAAAATACCCCATATTATGTGTCGCACACGATTCCCGTCGTATTTTGAGATGGTGCTTTCTACGGCGGGAGATACTGGGCTATCGCCAAACGGTAAGGCAACGGATTTTGGTTCCGTTATTTGTGGGTTCAAATCCCACTAGCCCCGTTTGCCAAGATTACTTGGCAATGTACATTTTGCCTTTCTATTACTACCGTCTAGCTCAACGGAGCTGACTAAAGGGGCTTCAAACGTCCCGGACGGTTTTTCCTGAAAAAGTATAACAGGTGCTTAACAGGAACCTTTGTTGCGGCTGGTGGTCAAGAACCGCAACAGTAGAAGTCCGACAGCTTCTACTCAGGAAATTTAGCTCAGTTGGTCAGAGCAACCGGCTCATAACCGGTCGGTCTAGGGTTCGAGTCCCTAAATTTCCATTTCTTTCCTGAATGCCATTTGTCCGTAATGCAAATGGAAAAAACTTGCTGATTGAGCGCTTTTGAACGGTATCCGTACAGGTGCGATACGGCGTAGCCTAAACAGATGCTATTTTCCGGTCAGCATGTATCTCGGAGTTGTAATGCCTGGTGCAGCGCACACTTGGCATGGTGAGTTTTCAAGAGATGCAGTCCTTACAGGATATACGTATACAGAATCCTAAACAATTCCGTGGAGCATACCACGGTTACCAAAAAGTCGTCACGGGTATTTCCGGTAGAAGCGAAAAGACGTACAAAACAGTGACCGGATAGTGGAACGCATAACACGAAAAAACCATTGCTAACCCGGGATGTCCGGGTTGACGCAGGATGGAGTATAGGTAACTCGCGGGCCTCCTTAGCCCGAAATGGTGGTTCAATTCCGCCTCCTGCAATTAATCCGTCTATCGTTCAGCGGATTAAAACAAATTCTCAATACACCTTCTTTCTATGAATGTGGAACTCAACCCAATTGCTCTTTCATTGGAGTGATTGACCGTTATAGGCGGTAAATATGGCGAGGTAGCTCAATTGGTAGAGCAGTAAAAAGATTGCAAGTCATGTTTGTGACTTCTACAGCAATTCTTCCATTACAAGGTACGTGTTGGTGGTTCGAGTCCACCCCTTGCCACTGCCCCAGTTTGTCGGTTGTGGGAAACCGACGGAACATGTCTGTGTTCTTTACTGCAAATAATTTTATAGGTTCAAATCCTGTTGGGGCAATTATGTGGTGCTTGCAGCAATTATTCTGGATATGACTGTTAATCATAAAAACCAAAAGCATCATGAAAATTTTAGGGGACACTTACAGCAACTTATTTCTTAATAAAATCTTAGGCGAATATTTTATATTTTCGTGTCCTGAAAGGAGAAAAACATGGATTTCGCAAATGCAATGAAAGAAGAAGGTAAATTCACAAGAACTGAAAATGGCGCAGTCGCACTGAACACTACAAGCGATGCAAGACTTGATCTGTTCGGGACTATTGGAGCATTAAGGGAAGCTGACGAGAATAGAATCACTACTTTGTTCTCAGAAGCGTATGCACAGGATAGACTCTTTGCCACAAAGATAATTTTCTATGCAAGAGATATTCGTTGCGGACTTGGAGAAAGAAAAACTTTCCGAACAATCATTCGATATATGGCAGAACATCACTCAGAAGCACTTAGGCCGAATCTTGACTTAATCGGAGTGTATGGAAGATATGACGATCTGTACGAACTGATTGGAACACCATTGGAAGATGATATGTGGAAAGCCATGAAGAATCAGTTCGAGGAAGACTTAAAGAATCTTAATGAGGGTAAGACAATTTCCTTACTTGCTAAATGGATTAAGACAGCTGATGCAAGCAGCCCGGAAACTAGAAAGTTAGGAATTCTGACTGCTCAGAAGTTAGGATATCCAGTATATAGTTTCAAAAGAATTGTCCGCAGCATGAGAAAGCAGATAGGCGTAGTTGAAAGCCTTATGTCTGCTGGCAAGTGGAACGAGATTAAATATCCAGAAGTCCCAAGCCGTGCAATGATGATTTATCGTAGAGCCTTTGCGAAACATGATCCAGAAGGGTTTAGCGAATTTGTCAACAAAGCCGATAAGGGAGAAGTTAAAATCAATGCTTCAACTCTGTATCCATACGATATTGTAGAGAAAGTTCTTTACGGAAGAGAAAATAATAAAGTTCTCGAAGCACAGTGGAAAGCACTTCCAGATTATGTTGAACAGGGAACAAATGCACTGATAATGGCTGATGTATCTGGCTCAATGTATGGAAGACCAATGGCAACATCAATCGGTTTGGCAATATATTTCGCTGAAAGAAATGTTGGAGCATATCATAATCTGTTTATGACGTTCTCTAGTAATCCGCAGATTGTTACATTAAAGGGTGAAACACTTCACCAGAAAATAAAAAATGCCGAAAATGCAAACTGGGGAGGAAATACAGACCTCAAAGCGGCATTCGATAAAGTTCTTGATATTGCTGAGAAGAATAATATTTCGCAAGAAGAAATGCCAAAAGCTATCGTTGTAATTTCCGATATGGAAATTGATTATTGCGGAAATAAGAATTGGTCTTTCTATGACAAAATGGAAAGCAAGTTTCATAAAGCCGGATATGTTATTCCAAACGTTATCTTCTGGAATGTATATAGCAGACATGATCTGTTCCATGCAGATGCCACAAGAAAGGGCGTACAGCTTGCAAGTGGCCAGTCGGTAACAGTGTTCAAACAGGTGTTACAGAACCTTGGATACAATCCGATTGAAGCTATGGAAAATACGATTAACTCAGAGAGATACGATTGTATTACAGTGGAATAAATAAAGTGTGAAAATCAACTCAGTTTCTAAACTGACCGTGACAGGCGGTACGGAATGTAGCTCAGGTGGGAGAGCGCACTACAAAAGTGAGGTCGCAGGTTCGAATCCTGCCTTTCCGATTCCATATAGTGGCGGAATACGTAGACGCTATTGTGGTAGCATAGGTTTGAACCCACAACTTAGGTGACCTTAGCCGGCAGCATGAGAGTAAAAGGGTGGAAATCCCCTCCTATATGGACGTTTGATGCATTGAGTGATAATGCTCTGATCGAAAAGTGGCGGAACTATTGACGGTGATGAACCCGATACAATAGAAAGGCAGACGCAGAGGATAGTACATCGTAATGGGTGAGTATGTGTCTTTGGACATGGGATGTACATGATGGTTCAAATCCATCCTTTTCAATTATCCACTTAGATTTACGCTGTCTGCTTGCGGGCGGTCTATGAATCAGGTGGATTGCATGGAAGTATAACTCAGTGGTAGAGTTCCACACTTTTTAGTGTGCAGTGACAGGGGTTCGATTCCTCTTGCTTCTGTTCCAATGAACTGCAATCATTGGAAGGTAAATTCTCCTAAAGTATTATGATGGTTTCCGGTGGTTCACGTTGGGTGACAAGTTGTGGTTCAAGTCCATCCGCCGGATTTTTGATTTAAGGAGGACGTAATGAATAAAACAATAATACTGTATATTGCAATCGGAAACGAAGATGCAAATTTCTTTTTGCACAATCTCCAAAAGCAATTTTGTGATTATGAATCTATAAAAGTTGATTACTTCCGCAAAAGATTAGAAACTCCAAAACATTTGGTAGAGGTCATTACTCTCAACAATGTTGGCGGTATTGGTAGCCTTTTTGGAGCAGATTACTTTTTGATGAGTGAAAAGCTGTTCCAGACCAGCATATCAAAGTTGGAAGAATTGTACGACACATTGCAGTTGATAAAATCAAGACTGCATTTGGGTGCAGAAGAAATTGCCATGTGCAAACTTATATCCATGTTGAATATGTTTGAAGACAAACAATATTGCTGTACCTGCAAATGGTACGATACAGACAACGGAACTTGTTTTAATGGAGACAGCGAACATCGAGCAGATTTCAGATGTCTTGATGATAGCTGTGAATTTTGGGAGGAATATGAAAATGACAGAATCTGAAATGAACCGTATAATTGCAGAAAAAGACCACCAGATCGAAAATTACTGTTGCCAACTGGAAGGATATCAAAATGTCTTTAAAAAGTTGGAAGAAAGATGTTCGCCAGATGCGCTGGAATATTGGGGACGAAATCTTTTCCATTCCCTGACTATTCATGCGAATAGTGAAGAATTCATTCAGGTTCCTCACGAACCAATGAAGTTTGCAGACTGGCTACTCAATCTCAAGAACGAAAAAGGATATAAGATGTTTAGTAAATCCGAAATTAAACAAATTATCTTACATTTGCTTATTGAACTGAATTGTGGTGGAAAAAGATGAAAATACGGGGAAAAGAAATTAAAGACGAATGCTCCCGGTGCGGAAATATTCTCGAATGTGAGTTGTTTCGACAGGGACATGGAATAAAACAGGAACGTGAGAACATAGCAAAGATGATTGAGTGCCAGATGAAGCACAGGGATGAAAGGGAGAAATGAACGAACTGAAAGTATTAAATGAACAGGAAGTATTGGGAAAACAGTTTAGAGTTTACGGAACAGCAGAGGAACCATTGTTTCTGGCTAAAGATGTAGCAGAGTGGATTGAGTATTCAGTTTCTAATGCAAGCAAAATGCTTGCCGTTGTTGATGATGAAGAGAAAACCATTCGTACAATTGTTACGAGCGGTTCAAACTACCAAACAGAAGCGTGGTTTCTTACCGAAGATGGACTCTATGAAGTCCTGATGCAGTCCAGAAAGCCGATCGCAAAACAGTTCAAGAAAGAAGTCAAAGAGATTTTGAAGACTATCCGTAAGCACGGTATATATGCCACTGATAACGTGGTTGATAACATTCTGAACAATCCAGACTTCGGCATTGAACTCCTGACTAAACTGAAAGAAGAACGTGCTGCAAGAGTAGAAGCCGAGAGGAAGAATGCCATTCTGATGCACGTCAACAAAACTTATACCATTACTGAAATCGAAAAGGAACTTGGACTGAAATCGGCAATGCAGTTAAACCGGATTCTGGCAGATAAAAAGATTCAGTATCAGGTGAATGGTACGTGGTTGATGTACTCAAACTATAGTGACTGCGGATATGAGGAAATCAAACAGGAAGTATTGGATTCCGGGAAGGTAATCTATCATAGGCGAATTACACAGATGGGACGGGAATTCATTCTTGGGTTACTTGAGAAGACAGCGTAATTGAAAGGATAGATTTTCATGTTTAATAAACTTTTTAATCTTCCATATATGTGTGTTGGTCAAACTCGTTCATCAATGAAATATGGAATCTACATAATCAACAACGGCTTAAAAATGCACGGAATACCCGTAACGCGCAGAGTTGCAGGACGAAAAGGAGTGAGAAAAAAGGAGCATTAAATCAGCATTTGAATCAGAGGGGATAGATTTCTCTCAGGTAACGAACCCACCGGAGCCGTGGGATGGACGGGCATTAATAAAGAACATCAATGGAAAACTGTGGTATTGCTGTCCTTTTTGTGAAAAGAAAGCACTTCTGATTAGCCCAGAGACAAAGATTCAGCATCTTAAATTGAAATGCAAGGGTAGTAACTGCAAGAAAGAGTTTGAGGTGAATGTATGAAACTCCCAGAATTTGAAAAATGTAAGTGTTGTAAAATACGTAAACTTAATAACGGAGATATTCGTTTATGCTGTGAACCGCTATTTTTAGAATACATGCATACTACGTGTGAAGAAAGAAGAACAGAACACCCAGAACAATGCAAAGAAATATTTGACAAAATTGAAAACGACAAAGTATATGTAGAAGAATACACTGGCATTCCAATAGCAATTATGAAACCATATGAATCAGCAACATCTTCGTTTCTTGTTATGGTAGAACAAGAAACAGAATATGCCAGCTTTGTAGCTGATGTAATTGGTAGATTAGACTATGATGAAACACTTATGGTGAAAGTGGGAGAAAACGAGATTCCGTTTAAGGTAATTCACATTGGAATCTCCGATAATACTTTTCCAATACGCTTTGAACTTACGGCGAAACAAGTTGGAACATTTTCGACTGGAAGATGGGAAAAGATATTGAGAGGTATTTTAGATGAAATTAAGTGTTAAACGAATTAAATGCATTCTGACAGGTGGATGCAAGTTCAAAAGTTCTGATACAGAATCGAAATGTAATGACAAAGAAAAAACTTGCACTATTACGGAAACTTGCTACAAATGTGGAAAAAAGTATAAAGCCATATTTACTTACAAACAGTTAGGGATTCCAGTGAGGTGAAGGGAGAGCTTATGAAGAAATATTTTTTTGCTGCGTTATTATCAATGATGCTGTTTGGATTAACAGCATGTCAATCGACAACAAAGAATTTTGGTGGGACAACCACAATAAAATTAAAACCAGGTGTAAAACTGGAAGAAATCACGTGGAAAGACGATGATTTGTGGTATCTTACTCGACCAATGAGAGATAACGAATCAGCCGAAACACATACATTTGACCAGTCAACTGATTTTGGTTTCGAAGGTCAAGTAATTATTATTGAGAAGAATAAATAAATCAGTCAGAGAGCCACGCGAGAGCCAGACTAAATCCTAAAAAGAAGGGAGGCCTGGCTCTATTTTTATGTCAAAAATTACAGAAGGTTCGCTCGAATGGTATCGGGCGTTATTAAATCAGGTTATCAGTGGGGATATGTCGATATACCAGAATCAGAAAGACTGCCTTGATTTGTTACTGAATATGAACATGGATCTCCCTTTTAATGAGAATCCAGAAGCAAGAAAGATTGCAATAAAAACCAGTCAGTACGCACACAATCTTGCTGAAAGGCAAGCTGCTATTACCGGTGATGGAAATTTCGATGATATTTACTGGGATTATTTGTTACTGGAAGCTCCATGGGCGTTCGAGAGTTATTTGTTATACATGGAGAAGAATAGACCGGACAGCAAAAAGTTTTATATTCCAAGAAAGAAAACGCTCCAAGTAGTCGCTCGAGATTTACAGGATTTGGAAGATAGGATAATTGAATTTTACGGTCTATCGTTACCAAGTCGTGTTGGCAAGAGTACTATGTGCATATTTTTTATGTCATGGATAATGGGAAGACGACCAAACAGTCACAATGCAATGGGGGGTCATTCTGGAAAACTGGCAAAGGGCTTCTATGGCGAACTTCTAAATCTCATAAACACACAAGAATATACCTACAGTGATATATTTCCAAAATCAAAATTGCAAAAGCAAAGTGCTGATGATTTTGAGATAAATTTGGACAAGCCAGACCGATTCGCCACAATGACTTGCCGCGGTATCGAGGGAACATGGACGGGTGCTGTTGATATTTCGTCTGATGGATATTTGTATGTGGATGACCTTGTTCGAGACAGGCAGCATTCTTTAAGCCCTACTCGTTTGGAGAATACTTATCAAGAGTATCTGAACAAAATGGTTGACCGTAAAATTGATGGGGCAAGAGAGCTGATGGTTGGAACAAGATGGAATCTGTACGACCCATTAGGCAAAATTGAGAAACTCAATCGAGATAATCCGCTGTATAGGTTCCGTAAGATTCCTGCCTTGAATGATGATGGTGAATCAAACTTCGAATATGATTATGGAGTTGGCTTTTCTACAAAGTATTATGTGGATATGAAAGCCAGACTTGATGCTAACGAATGGGAGGCTAAGTATCAACAGAAACCATTCTTACGTGAAGGAATCATGTTCGCAGAAGATGAACTGAGGTATTATAATGGAATTCTTCCAGAAGGCGGATTTGTAAAGAACGTATCTGCTTGTGACGTTGCATGGGGCGGTGGAGATAGCTTGTCTATGCCGGTTGGTGCGGAATTTGAAAACGGAGATGTATACATTTATGACTGGATTTTTAATACAGGTCCGAAGGAAGTCACACTCCCTCTGGTTGTCGGAAGAATCATGGGAAACGAAATCCAATCTATCAATTTCGAAGCCAACAATGGCGGAGATATGTATGCATACTATGTCAGTGGAAGACTGAAAGAACACGGATATGCTTGCAGTACTACCAGCACGAAGGCTCCGTCAAAGCAAGCTAAAAAAGAAAAAATCAATCAGTACTCTGGAGATGTTAAAAGAAGATTCATATTTCTGGCACCTAAATACCAAAACAAGGAATATTCAAAAGCAATGGAACAGTTGACCACTTTTGTATATATTGGAGACAACGATCACGACGATGCACCAGATGGTGTTACACAGCTTATGATAACTCTAACACAAAAACGATTTGCAGAAGTTACAGCAACTAAGAATTTTATGTGGGGAAGGAGATAAGGCAAGGAATACAAGGGAATATCTAAATCAAATTCAACGTTACGAGAAAATTATTCACAATAAGTACATAGAGCGAGAACAATTAAAGTCCCATGCAACTGGTCTGAAATCTTTCTGCTACGAATCAGAACGAGTACAGACATCCGGCAGTCACGACATGATAGGTGATTTGGTGGCAAAGATTGTTGATCTGGAAGCTGAAATCATAAGTATTACAAATGAGTACATGGACAAGAGAATGGAAATTATCCGATTGATTGATTCCGTGGAGAGTCCGGTTCTGTACGAGATTCTTTTCAAAAAATACATTGAAGGTAAACCGCTGGATGTGATCGCTGATGAAATCGGATATTCCTATCAGCGAACCAAGGAACTACATTTATGTGCTATTGAAACCATAAAGGAACTTGGATGTTTTGATTCTTAAAACATCATACTGAAACATACTTAAAAATGTAATATAATGTAAGGTGTAAGAATACACGAAAGCATCGGAGAAAAATCTTCGGTGCTTTTTTCATGCCTAAAAAGGAGGACGGGGCAGTGGCAAGAAATAAATCAAAGTATATCGACCTCTGCCAAGGTGAATTTGGTAGAAAGGTAGCTTATACCGGAGTAAGCAGAATTACACCTAATAACGTCTTAAAAGTAATTGCAGATACCATCGGCACTCACAACAGGAACCGAACAATGATTGACTATCTGTACAGATATTACAAAGGAGACCAACCAGTCCTGTACAGAGAAAAACAAGTCAGACCGGAAATCAACAATAAAGTATGCGAGAATCATGCACTTGAAGTTGTACGCTTTAAGGCATCTCAGACTTATGGTGAACCAATTCAGTTCGTCTGTAAGAAAAAGAATGCAAGTGAAGAAACCAATGCACAGGTGGACTTGTTCAACGATTATCTGGACGAAGCCAACGCAGAAGCCAGAAACATTGAGTTAGGAACATATCAAAGTGCTGTAGGGACTGCATACAAGTGTATTCTTCGCGAAGAGGACTGGACAAGCGACTCAGATATGCCCCCGTTCCGATTATTCATTCCGTATCCTGGAGATTGCTACATCGTATATTCCAGAAATACCGGTAAACCAATGCTTTCCGTGCAGATACTGAAAGATGAAGAGAATCAGCAGTATTATCAGTGCTATTCAAGGACACAATACTTTATCATTCAGAACGGTAAAATCACAACTTCGGGGCTAAATGGTTTTGGAGAAATCCCAATTGTTGAATATCCAAATAATCATGACAGGCTGTCAGATATTGAGATTTCCATAACTATGTTCGATACAATCAACGTCATGCAATCAAACCGTATGGACGGGGTTGAACAGTTTGTGCAGGCATTCATGAAATTCAAGAACTGTGAAATTGATGAAAATGAGTTTTTGAAAATGGTGAAATTAGGAGCTATATCTGTAAAAGACACCGGATCCGGTTGCCAGTCAGATGTAGAATTAATGACCGCGGAGCTGAACCAGTCTGAAAGCCAAGTTGCAAAAGATGATATTTACAGCAATATGTTGATTGTTGAGGGGATGCCGGACAGACAGCAGAATACAGGTGGAGATACCGGACAGGCTGTATATCTTCGTAATGGTTGGGATTTTGCAGAACGCAGAGCCAAACTTGACGAACCATTTATCCGTGAAGCTGAGAAAATGTCTGCAAGAATCATTCTAAAAATCATCCGCAATACCACCGGTGATATAAAACTTTCCACCAGAGATTTTGATGTAAAGATTACCAGAAATCCAACAGACAATATGCTTGTTAAAGCACAGGCACTGGATTATCTAGTTAAGAACAAGATACATCCGCTCATTGCACTGATTACCTGTGGATTATTTAGTGACCCGCAGAAAGTATACGAAATGAGTTTTCCGTATATGCAATCCTTGTATGAGAATCCAGAAGAGGAAGTGCAGAAAGCACAAACCTTGCTTGCTAAGGATGTGGTTACTGAATGAGTTCGGTAATGAAATTTGACAAAATCAACGCGTTGGATTCGAACAGGCGGAGTGAACCGTACAAAGAGTATTTCGACAAAATGTCTATCTCTGATAAGCAAAATAAACTGAGGATAGCTTTTTCCGAACAAATGGAAGAAGTTATCCTTTATATTTTATCACTGATAGAAACAATGATCGAAAGCGAATCCATTGATCAGAAATATGTAGAGGATGAGTTGTTTGAACGGTATCTTCTGATAGCAGCTACTTATTTTCCTGTAGATGATTACATTACTGATTACGCAAGGCAGTTTGCCCATGAAGTTGTGCGAGCAACTTTTGACCATACCGATGAAGAATATTATCTTTCCAAAGACAGGGCAATGTTTATTTCTGAGTGCGAAGCTAATACTTCGTTGAATTATAAGGAATATGCAGACGCAATCAAAGCTGGAAAGACCCTCAAGACATGGAAAGACGTTAGGGATAAGAGAGAACGCAAAACACACCTCGAAGTTGGTGGAACGACAATTCCTATCAGGGAATTATTTGCAGTTGGTGACAGTCTGATGCTTTTTCCAAAAGATAGCTCGGCAGGAGCTGCTTCGAAGGAGATCGTGAACTGTCGCTGCTCAATTCAATACAGTTAATTAGGAGACGAGAAATCGTCTCTTTTTTATTACACAAAAATAAATGCAACCCGAAAGCGTGAACATGGGAGACACCTTGTGCTGAGCGAACAGCGTTAAAAAGCGTATTGGTGATAGGAGATTTCAATGACAAGAGAAGATGTTAAAAAAATTTTTCCAGAAGCAACCGACGAGCAGATTACTTCTTTTCTGAATCAGTCCAATTCTGATGTGGCTAGAGAAAAAGCAAAAGCCCAGAAGATGAAAGAGGATGCGGAGAAGGCAAAAGCACTGGAAGAAGAACTGGAAGAACTGAAAAAACAGAACATGAGTGAAGCCGAGAAAGCAGAACTGGAACGCCAAAAAGAAAAGGCAGCAAACGAGAAAAGAATCTCTGATCTTGAATCTGCACTTGCAACTTCGCAAAGAGAGGCACTCGTAGGAAAGATTACTTCTATTTTTGCTACCGCAGGAATGAAAGGAGATGCCTACACAGGGGCCATCAAAGCGTTTTCCAACATGAAAGCAGATGATGCTCTCAAAGAAGCGCAGGCATTTGTCGATGGAATTTCCACAGAAAATAAAACCGCTCTTGATACTGCAAAAGCCGCATGGGAGAAAGAAGCCCTCGAAAAAACACCGAATCCGGGTGGCGGAGCTGGAGACGGCAAAACAGAAAAGAAGAGTGAAGCATCCGAATATGCAAAAGCGTACTCAGCAAGAATGAATCCAGAAACCAAACCGGCAGACGATAACACACCGGTAAATATTTAATTCAAGTAAAGGAGATTTAGATTATGGCTTTTATGAAAACAGAACAGTACGAATCCACCCCAAACATTCTCGAATCCGAGGTTGGACTGGTACTTAAAACTTACACAGCAGAGCAGACAAATGCTACAGCCGTTGGAACTAAAAAAATCATCAAAGCAGGTTCTGTATATCCGACAAATGCGACTGGTGCAAAAGGAATCGTATTTGAAGATGTTGACATGACAGATGATGCAAAGAGACCGATTTCCGTGATTGTTGCAGGTCGGGTTCTTGAAAAGAGACTGCCGGCAGTAGTTGATACTACAACAAAGACAGAACTCGAAAAAGCGGGAATTGTTTTCGTAACCACTACAGACCCAGAATTTTAAGGAGGTATAACAGATGCCATTTAATGTATTAGAATCAATTACACAGGAAGAAAGATTTAACTTTTCTCAGGATTTCAGCGTAAAAAGACCTGGCATTCTTGATACCATTTTCCCGGATGTCAAAACCCAGTATCTGAAGGCTGAGTACTACAGACTTATGGCTGGACAGCGACTGCCAGAGGTAGCATTTGTTCATGCACTTGATACCGAGGCAGAAATCGGCTCCAGACCGGGATTCGAAAAAGTACTGACTGAAAAACTCTTCATTAAGAGAAAAATCAATCAGTCTGAGAGATTACAGCAGGCAATTGAAAACGGTGTGCCGGACGATGAACGTCTGAAGAGATTTGTATTCGATGATGCAGCCAACCTGTTTGAGGGCGTTATTGCCAGAGCGAATGTTATGAAAGGCCAGTTCCTTTCTACAGGTGCCGTAAAAGTCAAAGAAAACAATGTAGATCTGAATATTGATTACGGCGTACCGACTGGTGCAAAAGTGACTCTTACAGACTGGTCTAGTCCAGATTCGGACATCATGGGTGATATTCAGAAGATGGTTGCAGTTGCAGAGGACAACGGTTTTGTTGTAAATAAGGCACTCACATCCCTCAAGATGATTAACTACATGAGAAACAATACTGCTATGCAGACAGCGGTTCTGGGAGCGGCAAATAAACGACTCCTGACAAAACAGGAACTTGTAAACCTCATCATGCAGGAATATGGATTTACCATTGACCGCTGTGATGAGAAATTCAGATACAGAAAAGCAGATGGAACGCTGAAAACCGGAAGATACTTCAAAGAAGATGTATTTACCCTGTATGAATCCGAAGCAAATGGTTCTTTCGGTACAGGTCTCTGGGGCGTTACACCTGAGGAACTTGAATACAGACAGTTCATTCAGGAAGAAAACCGTTCTTTCGTAACACTGTCCATGTGGGCTACACAGGATCCAGTTGCAGTATGGACAAAAGCATCCGGTATGTTCGTTCCTGTTGCACCAAAAGCCAACGGCGGTATCGTGATCGGTACCAAAGCGGGGGAATAAGCGGGCATAGTCTTGAAAAAGACAGCCAGTCACCGTCTGTAGCGAGTGTGGATGATACATCAACACTCAAGTATACAGAAAGCGAGTTGTCCAACATGACAGTGGTTCAGTTGAGACAGCTTGCGAGTGACAACGGCTATGCCCTGTCCGCAACAAACAAGGCTGGTATTATCACGGAAATCCTGTCTCAGCAAGGGTAGGTGAATATGAATGAATGAAGAACTTGTAAATGATCTGACGGTTTATTTAGCTGATGAAGCAGATTCACCCGAGATAATTCTCTTTTCTGTGAAGCGCGCAATTCGTTCATTCAAGAAGAAAAGAAATTATCCGTCAAGTTATACAGAGGAAAAAATAAACAGCGATATGGAAAGCTGCTATGATTGCATCTTCGATTTGGCTCTTTACTTTCTGGCAAAGCAGGGAGCTGAATTTCAATCATCACATTCTGAATCATCCGTAAACAGAGGATGGAACTCAGAGACGGATATATTTGTCAATCATGGCGTTTTTCCATTTGCAAGCGGTTTAGGTTGAACAGATGGGACGGAACGTAACTCGCTCTTCCTCCCGGCGGGTTGCAGGGTTGCTCTTTTAAAGTAGGGAATGAGCAAAAAATCTGATAGGGAGAGAAAGAAAGGAACTGGCGATGGGATGTGAACATGAATGTTTTAATGAACACCGCTTCGAAGAAATTGAACAAAGTATTCGTGATATGCAGGAAAAGCAGTCTGAAAGGCACAAAGAATTTTATTCTAGAATTAATAAACTCGAACAGCAGACTGCCCTGTATAGCAATGACTTAGATCATATCAAAGAAACAGTCGATGAAATGAACAACAATTTAAAAATCCTCATGGCAGTCCCCGGCAAACGTTATGACACCATTATTGTGTGCGTTATTACTACCGTTGTTGGAGCGATTGTGGGTTTTGCACTAAGCGGTATTTTTTAACTTCCACTTGTAAGGGAGGATGGTGGAGTTATGGATTATAAGGATTTTACTGAAAGCGAAAGAAAATTTTATCTGCAAGAAGCAGGTTTTAACAGTCGCGAAGAAAAATTATTCCGATTACGGGTTTATGATGAGAAAACACTGTGGGAAGCATCTGAACTGATGGGGTACAGCCCAAGAACCATAGACCGGATTAACAATCGAATAAAGAAGAAAATAACAAAGGCTGCCCCGATGTATTAAGTCGGGGTTTTTCTTTGTATTGGCGTGAATGCGACGTAATTATGGCGTGTAAATTAATTATTCACTCCTATATAATATAAGTATAAGGAGATAACGATTATGCTTGTATTAGAGAATCCCTATGAGGGGTTATGGGAGAAGCATCTGTCTGTAGATGATATGGGCATGATTCTGGAATCCCGTACAGGAGGGAATATTTATGGCGAATTATCCATATTACCAAACACCAGTGATGGCAAGCCCGTATCAACAGATGCAGGCGCAGCCGTATCAAGATAGACTGGCACAGCTGCAAAGCAATTATCAGCAGGCAATGCCTTATGGACAAATGCAGATGCAACAGCCAATACAACAGATTCCGCAGATTGCCATGTTACAAGGGCAGATGGTTGATGGGATTGATACTGTAAAAGCAAAGGACGTTGATATGTCCGGCAATCCTGTTTACTATCCAAAAACAGACGGAACAGAAATATACAAAAAGCAATTACAGGCAGACGGAAGAAGCAGAATTTTTGTTTACCGACTTTTAAATCCAGACGAACAGCAGCAGCCGAATCAGGAAGAAAAACAGATTGACATTGAGTCCATGTTTAATCAGCTCCGTAACGATGTTTGTTCTGAGATTTCTGGAATAAAAGACATGTTCCCGACATTTATATCGGGGACATCGGAGCCTGCAAAACAGCAGAACGGAGGTAAACAAAGATGAATTTTAGTCCAAACGCCATGATGAAAAAGCAATTTGAGAAAATGATTTCTCAGAGGTTCGGAAGTGTTGATAACATGATGAACGATATGAGTAAATTTGCAGGAAATAATCCAACATTAAAGAATGCATTGGATTTATACAAAAAAGGTGATACAGACCAGTTGCATCAAATACAGCAAAATGTATTTAATGAAAAACACTTATCACCAGACGGAATTATACAAAAATTCCTTGGATTATAACTTTTCCCCATAATTGGGTGATTCAGAATCGCTACAATTTGGGACGACAGCCGCGGATGTCTCCTATTGTAAATAAAATTTAAGGAGACTAAAAACATGATGAATGGTTCTAATTACAGTCTTAGCGACATTGCCGCCGCTACAGGCTCTAATAATCGTGCCAATGATATGTGGGGCGGCGATGGTTTTTCACTTATTTGGCTCGTACTGATCTTCGCAATCTTCGGATGGGGAGGTTTCGGCGGCTGGGGCGGTGGCTTCGGCGGTAATGGTGGAAACGGTGCGAACGGTGCCGGCTTCCAAGGATGGGCTACCCGTTCAGATATTAATGAGGAATTCGCCCTTAATGATATTCAGAATGGTATCAGAGGTATTCAGCAGGGTATCTGTGACAGCACATATTCTCTTAACAATACCATGCAGAGTGGCTTTAATGGTATGAATGTCGGAATGCTTCAAGGCTTCAACGGCGTTCAGCAGGCAATCAATGCTGATACTGTAGCCGGTATGCAGAATACCAACGCATTACAGTCTCAGTTAGCAAACTGTTGCTGTGAAACAAGAGAAGCTATACAGGGTATCAACTACAACCTTGCTACCAACACTTGTGCTCTCCAGAACACAATGAACAACAACACCAGAGATCTTCTGGAAAACCAGAACAGCAACACAAGAGCAATCCTTGACTTCCTGACTAACGATAAGATTGCAACATTACAGGCAGAGAACTCTGATCTGAAACGTGCTGCATCTCAGGATCGTCAGTCCGCATTGCTTACAACAGAGATGTACGCACAGGCTCAGAGATTAATCAATGCAATCAACCCGGCTCCGATTCCTGCATTCCAGGTTCCAGCTCCATATGCATACGCAGGATGTAATACATATGGTAACGGTTGTTGCTAAGTAACTCACCCTTAGAGGTTGACTAATTCTAAGAGGTGGGTTACGGCTCACCTCTTATTTTGATTGAGAGGTAGAAATATGAGTTGTAAAAATGTTTGTAAACTCTGTAATCATCTTGTGATAAGCCAGTCCGTTGCGTTTACTGGTGGCAATCTTGTAATCGCACTTCCGGCAGGCAATTATAGTAATGGAGAAAAATATTGCATTGTGATCGCACAAAGTATACCAACAACCACTACGATTGCCGCCCCGGTAATGATTCAGATAGGAACAGGGGAAACTCTGTATCCATTACAGAATCGTTGCTGTGCACAGGTTACAGCTTGTGGCGTAAGAACCAGAACAAAGTACGCAACCAGAGTAGCAACAAGTGCAACTGGTGGAGCATTCAAGATGTTAGGAAAACCGGCTTGTAGTCCGAATAACAATTTGACAGCAATTAATGGTACAGCCCCAACAGCAGATACACCTGTTACGCAGGCTGTTAGAAAGGGGGCACTGTAATGCATAAAGTTGCAATGGAAATGGGAAAATGGGCTATGGAAAAAGCCAAGGCACATGGCTTCGACAATCTCAGTGCTCAAGACTGGGACGATCTGAAAGACTGCATGGAATCCGTAAAGTGTGCGATTTGTGCAGATAAAGATTACAGAATCGTAGAAGCTATGGACGAATGCGAACAGGAAGAAAAGTATCTTGGACGCATGGGATATGACAGGTATCGTTATTCCAACGGCAGATTTGCCCCGAAAGGCAAAGGAAGTCGTATGGGATATAAACCATATCTGTACATGGAAGATGATGGCTGGATGGACGAGTATCTGAACAATCCAGAGTTTGAACGTAATATGTACCGCATGGGTTATCATCCAGACCGTAGCGATATGAGGATGGATGGAATGAACCATAATCAGTCCAGATACGGGGAAACCTACGACAGATACAGCGAAAATCGCAGGCATTATCACGATTCCAACGACACGGAATCCAAGAGAAAAATGGACGAGTCCATGAAAGAGTATACACAAGATGTCATCCGTACGATGTCTGAAATGTGGTCAGATGCAGACGCGAATCTCAAACAGCAGATAAGAACTGATCTGACCCGTCTGATACAGCAGATGAACTAAACGAAAGATAAAATTAAGCCCTTGTTGCAGTAATGCGGCAGGGGCTTTTTGATGGAAAGGATGGTGATAAGCCATGCTAAGACAATTCTATATGAACGGGGACTTATGGAAAGTTCGCTTTGTTTCGCCCCATGATAGTGTTTTAATTGACCGTACAGGGCAGAGAACACTTGCGGTATCAGATTATTCTACAATGACAATTTCGATTGCAAATAATCTGTACGGAGAACTTCTGAACCGTGTGTTTATCCATGAATTAGGGCATTGCGTGATGTTCAGTTATGGTTTATTACCAGAACTTCATCGCATGGTCAAGAAACGATATTGGGTAGATGCAGAGGAATTTGTATGCAATATTCTGGCAGACTATGGACAGTTTGTTATTTGCACAGCCAGAGATATTTTAGGAAACCGATTTACATATGTGGCTCCTGTTGGGGCAGAAAGGATGATTGCATAAATGGCAAGAATAGCAGAGAACACAGTGATCGTTGACGGTCAGGAATATAAACCGGGTGATGTGATTCCAGACTTCAAGAGCATAAGATGTGTTGATACAAGAGAACCTAGAAAATATCAAGGATTATCTGCGGACGTTTCTGTCCTGAATGATGTTATTGCAAAATACGCTTCGGGCGGGGCATCCTGTTTTATGTCTGATACGGGAGAATACTATGAGTACGACCGTGAGGAAAAAACATGGAAACTTATCACCAATATTACAGAGCGTGGATTTGGTTCCGAAAAGGCATATGGTGCTTTAAAACATATGCTTAAGAACGTCACTGTGAGTGATGAGAAGATACAAAGTGCTGTTACGAATTATCTGACGGTAAATCCAGTGCTTCCCGGAGCCACCACAGAACAGGCGTGGCAGATCGAGCAGAACAAGACGGACGTTGCTGCATTGAAAGAGGAAACTGGTTCACTAAAGGAAGATATAGGTGATTTAAAAGAGAAGAGTGTAAATACATTTTCTATGGTTTCTGACGTTACAATTGGAAAAGCGTTGACTTCTACAGATTCCAATGTCGGAACATTAAAAGATGGCTATTATGTTACACCTTACATTCCGTTTGGAGGCGGGTTTTATGAATGGAATGTAAGTGAAGTTGATGCATCTGTTTATATGGCCGCTTACGATTCTGCATTCAAAAGAATTAACAGATGGACAGCGAATAAAGAAAAAGTGATAAATCCAAATGCTTTTGGTACAGAGTATACATATATCAAGGCATCTTTCAAGTTTAATAGTGGTGGTAGTCTTTCTCTTAATGGTAAAAAAGTATGGGAAAATTTCAACGGATTAGAAAATGAATTGGTTGCAAAACTTCATTATATGAATGAAGAATTTGATGCTGTAAAATCAACTCTGCATCGTACAGATATTGAAACAATAAATCTGTTAGAGGGGAAAAATGCAAAAAAAGGCTATTATACACAAGGGAAAGAAACGAGCAGTGATTCGTATTATTTCTTTGAAAAAATTCGTATAAAAAGCGGAAATACCTACACGGTATATCCAAGGGTTAGATTTGTTAGTATCCTTGATGATACAGGCTATAAATACGACGAATTAATAAATGGGAGTGGTAGTGTTGGTGAGCAATCATTTACACCTACAATAGACGGTTACGCAATCATCACTGTATATGCAAGTGACTATTTAGCAGAAGATGTTGGCTGTAAAAATGTATCTTATCTTTATGAAACAGATGAATATCCGAGTAATTCGGCATATTTTAAGAATTTTAATATTCTTCCGTCAAAATATACTATGGAGTGGATATTAAAACAGATTAATATTTCAGAAAATGGATTAAAAGGAAAAAAGTGGATTCCTTTTGGTGACAGTTTTACAAGATATACAAACAAAACATTTTCAGATGGCAAGTATAAAGGGAAGTATGCAAGTTACCCATACCTTATTTCACTTAAAACGGGAATTGAAATTGATGATACTTTCTTTTTGAACGGAAGAACAATGGCATATCCTGCTGATGGAACTTTTTCAAATTCAATAACATGCCCTGCTGCTGATTGCTATTATCAGAAAATACCAGAAGACGTTGATTATGTTACAATCATGCTAGGAATCAACGACGTTAATCATTCCGTAGGTCATGGAACGACACCGGATGGAGAAGAGGCAACAGGCATGATTACACTAGGCACTATTGATGATACGGACGTATCAACATATTTTGGAGCGTATAATGAAGTGCTTTCGTGGTTAAGAACCAATAGACCTTATGCTCATGTTGGTATTATTGTTACTAATGGAACAGAAAGAGAAGCATGGACAGATGCACAAATTGCCCTTGCCAAAAAGTATGGATACCCCTATCTGAATTTGAATGGTGATGAAAGAACCCCATCTATGATTAGATGTTGGAATCCAAATATGAGTGATTCGATGAAAACAAGCATAAAGCAAATACAAGGCGTGGACTATCCAACTAATACACATCCAAATTGGCAGACTCACGAATTAGAAAGTACAATTATTGAGAATTTCCTACGAAGTTTATAATGCTAATTAACTAAAGAGGGCTTTAGTTAATTAAGTAAAAAAAGTGGAGCACATCATTTTCTGCTGTGCTCCCTGTAACAGAATTAAATTATTTATGCTTCTCCCAAAATTCAGCTACAGACGGAGGTACATAAGTATCATTCTCAGATATTACAACTTCCGTCCGAATTTTGGAGTTATTAGGTAGAACAGGATCACCACCGTCACTAATCTCATCCGCTATTTTAAGCATTTTAATAGCTTCTTCGGAGTACGGATATTCAATACCGCAGTTCGGGCAGGTAATTTTGTCTACTGAAATTTTTTCGTTGATGTAATAGCAGCATCCGCAAGTGCAATGGACTTTTAATTTTAAAAACATTTTGCGACACCTCCTTAATAGGTTGATTGTAGCATATTTTCCAAACATATACACGACTTTTGTTAATTATTTTTAAGTGAAATTGAATAAAAGATACCCATTTCGCATAGGGCGTGTTATAATATGCGTAACAAAAAAGGAGGGCTGAACTCCCGACTACCAATCAAAAAGTTCAGCCCAAGCACCACAAAGGGTACGGGTATATTATATCACAGTACCTTCCCTTTGTGAACCCAAAAGGAGGGTATTTTTTATGAGAGAACAGTTTATTGATGGATTTATGGCAAAGTTAAATGGAGAAGTGCCAGACGAATATTTGTGTACAATCAGAGACAAACTGGTGCTGTATGTGAATAACTTCGATGTGAAAACAAGGGAAACCGCAGTTGCGAAGTATACTGGTTATTTACCAGATTTTTACAAAGCATACATTGTAAGCAGAAAAATCGAGGGTTTGAGTAAAAATACACTTGAACTGTACAACCTGTATCTCAATGATTTTTTCTTTACCGTAAATAAAGATGTAAAAGATATTACCGCAAATGACATTCGTGTATATCTGTACACAACACAAGAAAACAGAAACATCAGTAATCGTACACTGGACAGCCGTAGAACTGCAATTCACGCATTCTTTGAGTGGGCGGCAAATGAGGGATATATCAGCAAAAATCCTTGCCGCTCAATCAAAAATATTAAGTATGAACGGATTCAGAAGAAGCCACTGTCAGAAATGGAATTGGAAAGAATACGTTTGACTTGCCAGACCGTAAGAGAAAAAGCCTTGATAGAGTTCTTATATAGTACTGGGGCGAGAGTAACCGAAGCGTGTATAGCAAAAAAGTCGGATGTGGATTTTTACAAGGGAGAAATTGTGGTACTGGGAAAAGGAAATAAGCACAGAAAAACGTATTTGAATGCTCGTTGTAAACTTCTTTTGAAACAGTATCTTGATTCCAGAGATGATGATTCAGAATATCTGTTTGTGAGTGATCGCAAACCACATCAGGCGTTGAAGAAAGAAGCTATCGAGAAGATTGTCCGTGAAATCGGAAAAAAATCAGGATTGGACAGACCTTTAACACCGCATCTGTTTCGCCATACGCTTGCCACTATGCTACTTCAAAGAGGAACGCCAATTACGGAAGTACAAAAGATTTTAGGACATGTCAATATAAATACAACAACAATATACGCCAAAGTAGCGGATGAGGATGTAAAAACATCCCATATGAAGTATGCAATTTAATCAAAGCACGACTGCCGCAAATATGTAGATGTAGACGACTTGGAGGAATCATATGAGAGGATTAAAACGTCAAAAGCAAACAATATACTGGTCTAGGGTAACCGAAACACTTGACGGAATAGATACCGTACCGACATACAGTCAACCGCAAAGTTTTAAGTTTTCCGTATCATCCACCGCAGGAACACCCGAGGAAATATCAGCAGGAATTGTGCCAGATTACGACAGGTACATTACTTCCTTTAACCGTTCTTTCCATCCGCAAGAGGGAGATGTATTTTGGATTGATACCGTGCCACAGGTTGACATACTGGGAAACTTGGTTCTGGAAGATGGTATTCCTACAACACCGCCAGATTACCGTTTGAAAAAGGTTCTTGATACTCAGAGGGGCAATGTAGCCAAATATGGGATTAAGAAGATAGGTGCAGAGAATGAGCAAAAAAATTAAATGTACATTGAATTCAAAATCCATTCAAGATGCCATTAAGCAGTTGAAAGCATACCAGAACAGCTTGCAGAATAAAAATGAGATATTCGTGCAAAGACTGGCAGAACTGGGAATTCCCATCATAGACGAGAACATTGCATCAGCACGGGGAGATTCTGATAAAAATCACAATACCTACATCAAAATCAACAGGTTTGGAAACTATGCACGGGCAACTCTTGTATGCGAGGGTTCGGGGCTTTTGTTCATAGAATTCGGTGCAGGTATTCATTACAACACTCCGGCAGGAACAAGTCCCCATCCAAAAGGAGAAGAATTCGGATATACCATTGGTTCCTACGGACAAGGAAAAGGAAAAAATGAATCATGGGTATATGTAGCAGATTCTGGCGAATGGGTACGTTCTTACGGTACAGAAGCTACGATGCCCGTGTACAAAGCAAGTGTAGAAATTATGCAGAACATCCGTAGAATTGCAAAAGAAGTGTTTTCTGCACAGTAATTCATGGATAAATAATCTTTCCAGAGTCCATGTCTATGATGAGGTCTGGCGATTCTATGTCATAGCACTCCGGGTCGTCGGGGTCTAGTATCTTACAATCAATCAGAACCTTTCTGCCATCGCATTCCGCGATGAAAGACACGGAAGCAGTTTCCGGGTTTTGCGGTGGCTGACATATCAGCAGATACTCTTTTCCATAGATAGTGACTTTTTCATCGATCGGATTCATATAGGATTTGAGCATTTTAAAATTTCTCCTTGTCACAGATTTTGTACCAATTATACGCCCGTGCATCTGTTGCGGCAATAGCAATTCCATACTGAAACATACTTAGGAAAATGGTATACTATAGTATATAAAAGCATCTGCCGGAATGGTGGGTGCTTTTTTCATGCAAAAAGGTAGGGTGATGAAAGGTCAGATACTGTAAAAAACTCAATTGAAGAAGTGTTTTCCAGATGGTCAAAGGCAATCGAGCCAGTTGTCGGCAAAGGGAATTATTCCATGGATGAAAGCCAGACAATAGCTTCCACTAAAAAGACATACGCAAGGTTATTCTTACTTGGCAGTCCTACAGTAAGAAGCAATCTTGAGGGGGATGAATGTGCCACAATGCCATCATTTCAAGTCGAATCGTATGCATCCGGGGCAAAGGGTTCCTCAAAAGCATACGACATTGATGCAGTTAGCCATGAAACCATGGTCGGTATGGGTTTCCGAAGAACATACGGACCAGTCAAACAAAGCAATGCCGATAACAGTATCAAGCGAGTTGTCAGCAGATACAGCCGGATATATACCGGCACATTACTCTAGGAAAGGAGTGAACGAACATGGAACAGATTATGAACTATGTGAAGCCGGAACTTCTAATTGTAGCCGTAGTACTGTACTTTATCGGAATGGGAATCAAAAAATCCGAAGTCATACCGGACAAATATATCCCGGCAATCCTTGGTGTTTTAGGAATTCTGATTTGCGGAATTTACGTGGTCGCATCTTCCACAATGTCTGGTTCTCGCGAAATTGCAATGGCAGTTTTCACAGCAATCACACAGGGAATTCTTGTCGCAGGATTAAGTAACTATGTGAACCAGATCGTAAAGCAAGCGAATAAAGAAGAATAATTATTTATGGGTCGAAAGACGGAAAGGAGTACGTAAGGGCACGATTAACAACACTTGGTGTAAAATTTTCATACGCCGTTGAAACGGTAAAAGGTACAAAGCCAGCTAAATTCACACAGTTGGAAGAGGCTTCTTCCATCGGTGGTATTTCTCTTGAAACAGAACAGATTGACGTTTCCGCACTGGAAGACTACCTGACTCAGTATGCGGCAGGCAGACAGGACACAGGTGGTACTTGGGAGATTGAGTTTATCATGGATCCAGACAAATCCGTTAAACAGATCAAGAAGCTGTACGAAGATTCTAAGAATGCAAAAACTACAGGACTGGCAACATGGTTCCAGGTATCATTCCCGGATATGTCCGACGCGTTCTTTGTTATCGCAGAATGTGGTCGTGAAATCCCGATGCCGGAAATTGCACAGAACGAAGCGGCAACCATGTCCATTTCTCTTATTATCAATAAGTATAAGGGACTGGATACCAAAGTTGAGCCGACAGCAGCTGCTGAATAAGATGTAAAAACAGGGAGGGTAATTCATGTTTAGTTTCTCAGTAAATGATAAAACATACAAAGTAAAATTCGGATATGGCGTACTTACCCAGTCGGACATTCTTACACAGGTGTCCTCTATGGGGTCAATCACCAATCCGAAAGATATGATTAAAATGCTTCCAGAGCTGATTCTGGCAGGGTTGCAAAGAAAACACAAAGATGAATTCGGGTACGAAACCGAAGAAGAAAAGAAAATTGCATATGAAAAGGTATGTGACCTTCTGGACGACTACGAAGATGAATCCACAGAGGAAAATCCTCATAATGGATTTACTTTATTTGAAAAAGCAAGTGAGGAGCTTGAGAAGAACGGTTTTTTATCCGGCATGATAAATGCAATGGAGAAAGCGGAGGAGGAACTTCCGAAGACTCCACAGGATCACAAGAAGAAGAGCTGACTTTTTCTGAAGTAGTCCACAAAAAGCTACTTCCGTTGTACTTATCAATCGGTGTTTCTGAAGAAAAGTTCTGGGATTCCACACCATTTGACCTTGAACCATATCTCGATGCTTACAAATTAAAACAGCGGCAGTGGGATGCCCAGGCATGGCAGTACAATATGTATACTATGTGTGCTGTCCAGACTGCTGTTGCGACTGTACTTGTTGGCAAGAAATCCAAGGCGAAGTATCTTGATAAGCCATTCTTGCAAGATATACAAGAAGAACAAGAGAAAGGTGAAAATCTTTCTGAGGCAGAAAAGAAACGACAAAGAGAAAAATTACTTATGACTTTGCAACTTATGCAAGCGAATTTCGAACTGAATCACAGCAATGATGATGAGGGCAGGCAGGATTAAAAGTCTTGTCTGCCCTTTATTTTTTTTGATTAAAAGGAGGTGGCTCAAGGGCTGACAATACCATAGATACTCTGGATATACAGATAACCAGTAGCACTGAAAGAGCGGTACAGTCAATCAGAAATTTATCCAAAAGTCTATCTGGATTGGATAAATCATTAGGAAGTGTTAAGACCGGTGGCATTCAGAAATACGCAAATGAACTCCAAAAAGTTGTATCTGCATTTGATTCTTTGAACTCAAAGACTTCTGGATTGTCCACGGGTATGCAACGGGTTTCGGAATCATTATCATCTATTGGAAAAGTGGACTTTAAAGAGAACGGAGTAAACTCATTTATCAATGCCATGAACCGTTTAGCCAAGGTAGATGTAAGTAATTTCGATACTTCAAAACTTGGAAGTATGGTATCTTCTTTGTCGACATTGGCAAATATCCCGAATGTTTCATCCGGTGTAAATCGTTTTGTTTCCTCTGTGGCGAAATTAGCTGGGACTGGTGATTCTATTGGAACGGTTTCTAAGGAAATCACAAGCCTTGCAGACGGATTAAAAAGAGCAACCGAAAAGATGAGTACGGTTGGAGATGTTTCTGAATCTGTCAACACATTTGTCCAATCTATTGCAAGACTGGCAAGTGCAGGAAACAAGACCGGGCAGACTGCAAGCCAGTTATCTATGCTGTCCAAGGCATTACTTGAATTTTTTAACGCCATGCGTGATGCACCGAATATCAGTTCAGATGTTGTCCGTATGACAGAAGCATTAGCACAATTGGCGAGAGCAGGTGGAAATATTGGAAGTTCCACCAGTTCTGTATCGAATTCGTTCAATACTATCAGCACTTCTTCTTCGAGGACGGAAATTGCTATACGAGGAATGTCACGGGTATTTTCCACATTTGCTTTAAAGACGATTTCTCTTGGTCAAAAGGCTGCATCTGCAATCGCAACGATCGGAATATCTGCGATCAATACCGCATCCAAGATCAAGAAGATGTCTGGAATTTTTACTACAATTAGTAACAAAATCAACAGCTTGTATATGCGAATGTTCTTCCTACAGAGGATTGGTTCTACACTGTTCAAGCCGATAAAATCAGCTGTCAATTATGTGGAAACTCTCAACTATTTCAACTCTGCATTCAAGCAAGTAGCTGAGAATGCAGATACGGACGAATGGAAGAAAAGTGGTATAAAATCCGCTGAAGCATATGCAGATTCGTTCCAAGAAAGAGCTAAGCAACTTTCACAGAAGCTGACAGGGTTTGAAGTTTCAGATACTGGTGAACTGACCAGAACCAATACCGCCAATCTTGGGCTTGACCCGGAAAAGACTATGCAGTATCAGGCAACATTTGCACAGATGGCATCTTCTATGGGAGATACATCGGAAACTGCATTGAAGCTGTCAAATGCCTTGACTATGGTTGGTGCTGACCTTGCTTCTGTACGAAACATGGACTTTGAGGATGTATGGCAGGATATGGCATCCGGCTTGACTGGCATGAGCCGTGCAATGGACAAGTACGGCATCAATATCCGTAATGCTAATATGCAACAAAAATTATACAATCTGGGAATCGACACCAGCATATCAAAGTTATCTCAGGCAGACAAAACAATCTTAAGAACGATTATTTTTCTGAATAGCTCACAGTATGCATGGGGTGATTTGGCTAAAACGATAGACGATGGTTTTTGTGAACTATCACTTGTCGCCTAACATAGTAATGTGTTAGTGAAAATCGAGTAAAATCGGTGAAGCCTGTACTGAATTCCATATTTATGGTATAATAAATATGGGTGATATAATGAAAAAAGAATTTGTTGTTTATACAGCTACAAACAAAATCAACGGTAAAATATACGTTGGAAAAACTTATAATTTTGAAAAGAGAAAAAATGAACACATTTATGATATAGACGATGATCTTCCATTTCACAGAGCATTAAAAAAATATGGCGTAGAAAATTTTGAATGGAAAATCGTTGACTACGCATATTCTAGTGAAGAAATAAAAGAAAAAGAAATTTATTGGATTAAGAAATTGAATACTTGCATTCATTCTCAAAGTTCAAATGGATATAATATAACATTAGGCGGTGAGGGTGGTGTGTCTTGGAATTCATTGCCAGTAATTCAATATGATTTAGACGGAAATTACATTCAAGAATTTTTGAGTTGTGCTCATGCTTCTGTGTGTACTGGAATAGGAAGGCATAACATAGGTGACTGTGCCAATGGAATTACGCATTCTTCTGGTGGTTATCAATGGAGATATAAAGTAGAGGATGAAATTCTTCCTATAAATCCATATAAAAAGAAATCATCTAAAAGAAAGAGCATAATACAATTAGATCTTGATGGAAATTTCATAAATGAATTTAAGTCAATAACCGAATCCAGCGAAACACTTGAAATTGGACGTTCAAACATTTCTGCATGCCTAACAGGAAAGGTGAAAAGGTGTAGAGGTTATCAATGGATTTATTCAGAGAAATATGACAAAAGTCGAAATTATAAGTTTGAAGGAATCTCTATTAAAGGTGGAATAATTCAGTTAGACGAAAATAAAAAAGCTGTAAATCATTTTAGAAATTGTTCAGAAGCTGCAAGATTTTTGGGTGAAGAAACCAAAGTTCATAAGCAAATTCATAAAGCAATATGCACCGGAAATAAATGTAAAGGTTTTTATTGGTGCAAGTATGAAGATTATATCAATGTTCGGCATGGTAATACCGAGGTAATTGCATAGATTGCGAAAGGCTATGCAACACCGTAGAGCGTAGGAGATGAATAAATATAATTCTCCCAAGAGTACTCGACAACCATAAGACGTAGAAATACGTCTTATTTTTGTGGTTGAAAATGTACGCCGACCTTGTGGGAAACTGCAAGAAGTAAAGGATAAAAAGCCTTTACGGTAACAATGTGAGAACAGCCAGCAAACCAGATTCGTATGCTTCAATCTAACTTCGCATCACTCGGAAGAACAATAGGTTCTTTGTTCATTCCTATACTGCAAACAGTTCTTCCGTATATTAACGCAATTGTAATCGCGCTGCAAAGAATGTTCGCTTATATTGCGAAACTTCTTGGCATTAAACTATCAAACTATGTTGCTTCTACGGGTGGAATTGCTGTTGATACAAGTAATATTGCAGACGAAATGGACAATGCCAGTGATTCTATTGATACTGCAAATAAAAACGCCAAAAAACTTGAAAAAACATTATCCGTACTTTCTTTTGATGAACTAAATCAGCTTAGTGATAACTCTGATTCTAGCGGTACGAGTACTCCAACATCCGGGACGAACGGCGGTAGTGCAGCACATCTTCCGGCATTGGATGCAGCACTGGACGCGGCACTCGCCAATTATCAGAAAGCATGGGACGAAGCATTTAAAAAGATGTCTAACAGGGCAAACGAGATGGCAGATGCTATTGTTAATGCTTTTAAGAAAAAAGACTGGAAAGGTCTTGGAAAAATAATGGCCGATGGCATCAATTGGGGTATGCAAAAACTCTATGATGCTATCAACTGGAATAAAGTTGGGCCATATATCACGAAATTTACCAGTGCATTCACTCAGACGTTCAACAGCCTTGTTGATAACATCAACTGGGATTTGATCGGGCGTACTTTTGGTGCTGGTATTAATACTATTGTTAATACGGCAAATCAACTTTTAGAGGGAATTGACTGGAAGAATCTCGGGGCGAAATTTGCTTCTGGAGTCGCGGGACTTGTAAGAGAAGTTGACTGGGAAAACTTCGGAAATCTTATTGGCAACTCTTTTATGCGTGGATGGAAAATCTTCGCGGGATTTGTTGAGAATCTTCCGTACAGCGAAATTGGTGTTGCTGTAGCGAATGGACTCAACGGAATCTTCCGTAAGATAAGTTTCACAGAGATTGCAGATGCACTGGCAACCGGACTGAATGGTGCTTTTGATACGCTTGCTTCTTTCACTGCGACTTTCGACTGGGATGAAATGGTTGACAATATCACAGGCGGTATTGTTACGTTCATGCAGAAATTTGACTGGAAAGGAAACGGGGCAAAATTAGAAGATTTCATAAATCATTTGCTTACTGCACTGATTGACATTGCCAAAGGTGTTGACTGGGAAGCATTTGGACACAATGTCGGTGTATTCCTTAGTGAAATCGACTGGGGAAAACATCTTAAACAATTGCTTACTGTATTGACAAGTGTTCTTGGCGGCATTTGGGAAGGACTTGGAAGTACATCTGCCGGTACATTCATTCAGGCAATAGCTATATTTGCAGTCGGTTCAAAGTTGATGCCATTTGTTAATAGCATTACGAAATTTTTGACCGGTTCAACCGTAACAACGAAACTTTCTACCGCAATTCAAGGAATGCTCAATCCAGCAATAACATCTGTCGCAGAAACGGCTGTTCCGGCGTTAGGAACTTCTCTTGGAAGTCTTGTTGCGACTGGCGGCGGAATCGCATTAGCAACAGTAGGTGCAGTTGCACTTACAAAGAAACTTGCAGGACTTTTTGAGACCATGCAGGGCGGCAATGGAATGACCACACAGTACGGCGGTTATCTGCATGATTATGCAACTCAGCTGACTAATGTAGCAAACCTTACCAACGAGCAGTCAGAAGCATTATGGCAACTGATTGAAACCGATGAGGAACTTGGAAAAAGCCATGATGAAATGTATTCAGACATGGTTGAAAAACTGAAAGAATACGGTGTTTCCGCAGATCAAGCCAGAACTGCTCTCGGACTGTATGGAACGCAAGCGGGTGTATCAGCAGAGTTTGTGGACGGCATGACAAAGAAGATTGCAGAACTTGGCGAAGGAGTATCAGAAGCTGCTTCTAAATTCGACACATCCAAAATCAGTATGTCTGACCTTAAAAACGAACTGTATATGCTGAGTTTACAGTCTGATGAATTTGGTGGTTCGTACAGGACTGCTATGGACGAATTGGATAACGCTAATAATGGCGGTACTATCACGAGCACAAAAGATGCATTAGATGCAGTTTACACTTCGCTCAAAAATGCCGGAGTTCCGCTTGATGAGTTGAACAATAAACTGTCAAAAGATTTTCCTGATGCAACTGTCGCAACAAAAACTGCGATTGAAAAGAATATCGTTGGGGCACAGAAAACCATTTCTTCCTCTGCCGGAAAAGCATCTAAAGATACTACAACAGCAACAAATGAAATGGCAAAGACAGCTACTGATGATTTTGCAGAAATCCAGAAACAGGCAGACACTTACATGAGTAGCGTTGACACCACAACGTCTATGCATTGGGGAAATTCCTCAAGAGAAGCAACCTTGAAAGCCAGAGAAATGAAAGTTGCAGTAAGCACGGAACTCGGCTTCATGGACAAATCTGTAGCAAGCCATTTCCAGAGCCAGTACAACATTGCATACGGCAAATGGGAGTCACTTGGAAAAGCTGTATCTTCTTACATTTCAAAGGATATGAACAGCAAAATCGGTAGTTCCTTGAATAGTGTTGTGAATACAATTAAGAGCAAGTTTACCGGGCTGTATAATGTCGGCAGAAATGCAATGCAAGAGTTGGCGAACGGTATGAGGTCTGTCCATATCAGCACGCCGCATATGTGGATGAACATGAACGCTTCCACAAGCGGGAACCACTATTCTTACAACTGGAATTCTGGTGTAAACTGGTATGCGAAAGGCGGTCTGTTCGGTAAGGCATCCGTGATCGGTGTTGGCGAGGCTGGTAATGAAGCGGTTCTTCCTCTGGAAAACCGAAAGGTAATGAAAGGCATTGCTGACAGCATCATGTCTGGTTACGATGGTTCCATGGGATTGTCGGCTGAAGAACTTGCGGCGGCAGTGGAACGCGGTGTTGTTACTGCGATAATGAACAATGGTGGAATAGGTGGTTCTGCTCCTGAGTACATCATGAACAGCATCAAAATCAATGAACGTGAACTTGCGAGACTTGTCACAAAAGCACAAGAAAACACAGATTATCGAATGAATCCGTCCCCAGCCTATTGATTTCTGTGTCAGAATATGGTAATATATAAATACGCATAAGGGATGTTGAACCCGGGCATACTAAGGATAAAAGAGGTAAAAGCCTCAGGACTCTTTAGTATGCCTTTTTTTTGTTTGTCAGAACAGTTCACACTCAAAATGCGTATTGTAATTTTTGGTAAAACCAACAGGCTAACCCGACGGGGGACAAGTGCAATTCCATGATGCACCTGCCTGTTGTTTTTATACATCATGGATCTGTGGCTACAAGGCAGTCACGCATTAACGACATGGAGGTTATCTATATCTATTATGAGCGAACAAATCAAAGAATTATCTCAAAATGAATTAGAAAGAAAAGTAGATTACATATTTTCACATAGATTTAATCATACTTTACATGCTTATATCGATATTGCAGGTGATTTGACAGCAGGTGTTTTATTATCTCAAATTATGTACTGGTTTGATAAAGATTCAAAAAATGAGTGCGTTAGAACAAAAATCAAAAAGAAAGGTTATTTTTGGATTGCTAGGCGTAGAGATGAATGGGCAAACGAAATAAGAGTTGCACCTAAGCAGTATGATTCTGCGATGAAAAAATTAAAAGCTAGAAATTTGGTAGTTGTTGAAAAATTTAAAATTAATGGTGCACCAACAACACATATCAGGCCTAATGACGAAGTAATAAATGTTGCTATCAAAGAATGGAAAGAACAAATTGCCATTAAAATCATCAAGGATAATGAGGCTGAGCAAAATAGAGTAGATTCTTCAAATCAGAATTTGACAGAAGAAGAAATTTATAAAAAAGACGCTTCAAATACTGATGAATACTGGTTTTCCCCAAAAGAGGAAGTTCCAAATTCCCAAAAAAGGAAAAACCATGGAAATTCCCAAAATGGGAAAAAGGAACTTCCCGAAAAAGGAAACGCTTTAATTAATAAGAACTATAATAGAGATTTAGAAGAGGTTTATAGAAAGAGAGTTAAAGATTCTGATACTACTAAAGTAGTACCAGTAGATTCTCCATGTCCGGGTAAACCGGAAACAAGGAGCAACCAGTCTCCACTCGGAACGGGAATAAGTGAAATTCTTTTGCGAAAAGGAATAAACCAATATTGGATTGATGCTGGCTATGAAGAATATAAAGATTTGAAAACGAACGTCACTAATGTCATATTATATTTTTTGGAAAAATACAAAAGCAAAATGGGAAAAAGCCATGTCCATATGAAAGAAGAATATATAAAGATTGCAGTAGATGGGATTATTGCAATGCCAAACGAAATGATTGAACTAGCAGATGCCTATGGCTTTGAATATATTTACGAATCATGTATTGATATGTATTTTGACACAGAATTCAGAGAAGATACAAATTATCGTATTTTTCATTTCCTAACAGGTGACATTAGGAAAAATATTGCAATGAAACTTTCAGACCAAATAGAGTTGATAAGCGATAAATAAAAACGAATAGTTCCTGTGGCAACAGGCAGATAATCATTGCTTGATTAAAATGAGCCAAAATCCATTTAAAATATCGCAGGTGATAATTTCCTCACATAACGTATTCAAATTGATTCTAGCAGAAAAACATTAATCAATAACAATGGTTCCAGACAACCTACGGATGTCACCAGTAATTCTTCTGGCAAGCAGTCGTTTTCCATACTGAATCATACAGCCCCGATATGGTACAATAGAGAATCATAAGACGTTCACTATTGTTTCAAGAAAGGGGAAAGATAAGGGCAGACATTTTTTTAAAAGTCGATGGTATTGCGATGCCTTGTCCGTCAGCATACACATGGGGGTTGAATGATATATCCGCTTCAAAGTCCGGGCGTTCCGACGATTCGCTGATGCATAAAAACCGAGTCGCACAAAAAAGAAAGCTGGCGTTGCAGTGGAATGGCAAGGACTGGGCAACCACAGCGAAGATTTTGCAGGCATTCAATCCAGAATATATCCAGATAACTTACCCTGACATGATGTCGGGAAAATACGAAACCAGAACATTCTACGTTGGTGACCGCAGTGCCCCTGTAAAATGGTGGTGGATAGGAAACCAACGGACGGAATCTATTAGTTTTGACGTGATCGAGAGGTGACAAAAGGCGAAATCTATCTAACGCTTGGAAAGAAAAAGTAAATAACGGGACAGATATACAGTATCTCAAATATGCCGACATCACTTTAACGAATGGAACCGTACTTAATTTGACAAGCTCAGATTTGTGGGCAAACGGCGTAATGTTTGAGGATTCTGTATCTGGAGATAACAGTTTCGACATCGGTTCCGCGATCATTAATGTGCTGACTTTGAGTATCAATAACTTTGACAGTCGATACTCAGACTATGATTTCGACGGGGCAGAGGTTGTTTGCTATATCGGCCTTACTCTCGATGATGGAACAACCGAAAAAGTCCGTATCTGTACCGCGACAGTTGTAGAACAGCCGGAAGTTGAAACTGTGACCATAGATCTTACGTGCGAAGATAATATGCGAAAATTCGACCGTGATTATTCCGAGAGTAAATTAATTTATCCGGCTACAAGGGCGCAGATCATTCGTGATGCGTGCAGCGTGTGCGGAGTTACCCTCTTGACCACATCATTTGACCGCGACGATTACATTGTGCAGCAACGTCCTGCCGATGATGCACTGACTTTTCGACAGGTATTACAGTGGGTTGCTCAAATCGGCTGTCAGTGGTTGCGATGCGACGAATATGGAAGATTATGCGTAAAATGGTTCGATACCGGAAAGACAAATCCGCAGGAAATCAATGTCACGTATAATTTCACGCCAAAACATACAGATGTCGTTATTACAGGAGTAAAAGTCACAGAGTACAGTGATTCTTCGGAAGATGTGTCAGGAAGTTATATTTCCGGTATAGAGGGATATGTGCTGGGAATTTCCGACAACAAGTTGATTCGCAAAGGTGATGGGGAAACGGTTGCATCCATAATTGCCGAAAAATGCGTGGGAATGGTATTTCGTCCGTTTGAATCTCAATGTCCTACGGACATAGCTTTAGAAGCCGGAGACACGATCACAATAGAAGACCGGAACGGAAAACTGTATAATACCTACCTCACAACAACTACATTACATCCCGGCTCAGGACAGACAATTGCCTGCAACGCCAAGAGTGCAGCTAAAAATAGCAGCACCCGGTATAGTCAGGCAACGCAGACATATGTGGATGCATGGAAACTGGTAGAAAAAGAAAGAAATGAAAGAAAAAAGGCTATCGAGAATTTACAGGAATCTCTTTCTGTAGGAAGTGGACTGTTTGCGACTTACGTCCAGCAGGAAGATGGAAGCACAATCTCATATTTTCATGATAAAGCCAGTTTGAAAGAATCCAAAAATGTGATCAAAATTACGTCCGAGGCAATCGGTGTATCGAATGATGGTGGAAAGACTTATCCGTTTGGCTTTGAGTTGACCGGAACGATGATAACCAAACTTCTGTATGCCGAGGGAATTAATGCAGATTATATTGATTCTGGTGCATTGACGGTAAGAGACAAAGGTGGAAATATTATCT
>ERZ773221.354-NODE-354-length-54666-cov-7.684825_pt1 | contig 54666 bp, 49 predicted proteins | sample MGYA00580994_ERZ773221 | MGnify/ENA primary metagenome ERZ773221 (study PRJEB29015, sample SAMEA2737758) | human gut metagenome | biome: human gut; feature: human-associated habitat; material: faeces | place: China | collected 2012 ... | reverse complement strand
CCGCAAGTTGTTTAAAACACTCTGTCGAAGGTGATTTCAACATGGTGAGCATGGACGAAGTGTTGAAGTTGGCAGGTGGAGACGGTTCAGGCCGCGTTCAAAGATAAACCAATAATTTAGGTAGCAACAGATTACTATCATGTATTTATTTCTCCTAATTTACAACAACAATATACTTACATTAAAATGTCTAACTTTTAGTCGTCTGTTACTATATATAAAAAAGGATCGATATTCTATTTTCCCTATGAATATCGGTCCATATTACTTTAAAACAACTAGAAAGCAGGAATATATATGAAACAATTTATGGATAAAGATTTCTTATTATCTACGCCAATCGCACAAAAGTTGTATCATGAATACGCTGAAAATATGCCAATTATTGACTATCATTGTCACTTGGATCCAAAAGAAATTTATGAGGATCGTCAGTTTGAAAATATAACACAAGTATGGCTTGGTGGGGATCACTATAAATGGCGTCAAATGCGCTCGAATGGTGTAGAGGAAAAATATATTACAGGAAATGCATCGGATCGTGAAAAATTCCAAAAGTGGGCCGAAACATTGGAAATGGCGATTGGCAACCCTTTATATCATTGGTCTCATTTAGAGCTTAAAAAATATTTTGGTTATGAAGGTTACTTAAATGGCGATACAGCGGAAGAAGTATGGAATTTATGTAATGAAAAATTGAAGGGTATGAGTGCGCGTAGTTTAATTCAAAACTCGAATGTTAAATTATTATGTACTACAGATGATCCGGCAGACTCTTTAGCATGGCATAAAAAGATAGCTGAAGATGACTCTTTTGATGTTAAAGTTCTTCCAGCATGGCGTCCAGATAAAGCTATGAGTTTAGAAAAGCCAGACTACTTGGAGTACTTAACTCGTTTAAGTTCAGTAAGTGGAATTGAAATCCATAGTTTTGAAACATTGATTAAAGCTCTAAAGAATCGAATGGATTTCTTTGAAGCCAATGGATGTTGTGTAAGTGATCATGGATTAGAGTATGTAATGTATAAACCAGCATCGCTTGAAACGGTTGAGGAAATCTTTGCGAAGCGTTTCAATGGTGAGTCTATTACGCATGAGGAAGAGTTAGTGTTTAAAACTGCATTTATGGTGACTTTAGGTAAAGAATACAATAAGAAGAATTGGGTGATGCAACTACACTATGGTGTTAAGCGTGACAACAACAAGGCTGTATTTAATAAGTTAGGTCCAGATGCAGGTATTGATTGTATCAATAACTTTGCACCTTCAAGTGAAATGGCAGATTATCTAAATGCACTTGCGATCACGGATGAGTTGCCTAAAACAATTCTATATTCTTTAAATCCAATGGATAATGCGGCCATTGGCACAATTATTGGTTGCTTCCAAGATTCTAGCAACATTGGAAAGATTCAACAAGGCTCTGCATGGTGGTTTAATGACCACAAAACAGGTATGACAGATCAGATGACGTCTTTGGCAAATCTTGGCTTATTATCAAACTTTGTCGGTATGTTAACGGATTCACGTAGTTTCTTGTCGTATACACGTCATGAGTATTTCCGCCGTATTCTTTGTGAATTATTAGGTAATTGGGTAGACAATGGTGAATATCCAGCCGATTATAAAGCTTTAGAAAAGATTGTTAAGGGGATTTCATATAATAATGCAGTCCGTTATTTTGGCTTTGACGTAAAATAATAATATGTTAAGAGAAAACGTACTTCTTGGTAGTGTGAAGTACGTTTTTTTTCATCGAATTTTATCTTTGAATTCACTTGGTGTCATATGCATAACTTTCTTAAAGACTTTTATAAAATAATTAACATCAGATATACCACAATATTGGGCAATGTTTTGAATCTGCATATTATGAACTTCTAGCTTCATTTTTAATGGTTTTGAAATATTCACTAGGTGTCATTCCATATTCTTTTTTGAATGCACGAAAGAAATGATTATAGCTTCCAAAGCCACTCATTTTGTATACTTCTGTCAAAGGAATTGCCTGTTCAATTAATCTGCAACAATAATCCAGTCGAGCTTTGACAATGTAACGATGGATTGTTTGTCCTGTTTGTTTTTTAAACTCTCTTGAAATGTGTTCGTGTGAAACATAGAATTCATTTTCTAGACGTTCTAAACTTAAGTCTTCTGTTAAGTGAGATTGAATGTAAAGAAAAACATCATCAAGCATCAAATGATGTCGACTGCCCTTAGAAGTATGAGATTCTGCATGGATGCAAGCACGTAAGGCAAGGACAATGAACATTTGTAGTATGCCACGCTCAAAAATCGAAGCTGCAAATTGTTGAGGTTGATTACCAAATGAAGTGATTTTACGTGCAAGATTTTTCATAAGCATATAGATTTCATTATCAAGACGAACCGAAATTTGTTGAAATGGAACTACGTTGAAACTGAATTCCAAGTTTGTGTTTTCATCCGATAATTCTTGTAGTAATTCTGAAGAAAGTTGAATCAAGAAAAAATCCATAGGAACATGTGAATTAATAAATTCGAGTCTTCCACTTACATTTGGCTTAAAAATAATCAAATTTTGTGGCTGTATAGAAAGTGTAGTATCACCGCATTTGAAATTTCCTGAACCGCTTATGATCAGAAATAAATTGTAATTTGTGCCTGAAAAGAAATCTCGGGTTGCGTTATGATCAAAAAAATAGTGTTTTATGGCATAGTTTAACAAAATTACACCTCCCTTAATTGCATAATATATCAATTTATGATAGGTTTCAATCAATTTTTCGATATGAAGTGATAGCGTTTTCAATTACAATATGCGTAGAAAAGGATGAATAGTCCTTATGAATTGTGTTGGTGAATAATAGGAGGAAAAAACACATGAACAAAAAAAATAATGTTCGTCCCTTCTCTATGAAGGATAAGATCGGTTATACATTAGGCGATCTTGGATGTTGCTTTACTGAGCAATATCGTGCAATGTATTTGTCAGTATTTTACACTTTGGTTTTGCAGGTAAATCCATTTCATGTTGGTATCTTGATGTTGATCACAAAAATCTGGGATGCCATTAACGACCCCATTATTGGAGCTATTGTGGATTCACGTAAGGCATCAAAAGGTGGTAAATTTATTCCTTGGATTCGTGTCTTCTCATTTCCAATGGCTGTACTTTGCATATTAGGATTTGTGAATGTCAGCAATTTGAATTACGGTTTACGTTTAGCTTATATGTTTATTACTTACGTATTATATGAAGCTTTATATACTTGTGTTAACGTTCCATTCGGTACATTATCAAGTGTTATGACAGACAATGTAAATGAGCGTACAGCTCTTTCTCGTTACCGTAGTCTAGGTGGAACGATTTTTATGACAGTAATGGTTATGGTTGGCCCATTGTTCTTATATATTGATAATAAACCAGTGGCAGGACGCTTCTTAATGTTGGCTTGCATTTGTGCTTTACTTGGTTTACTTTGTCTTCAAATTACTTGTGTTTGGTGTAAAGAACGTGTCGAAGTTCCTGAACGTCCAGAAGGACAAAAATTGAATTACTTAAATGTATTAAAAGAAATCTCTCACAACAAAGCACTATTAGGCGTTATGTTCTTTAGTTTAATTGGGATGATCGGAGCTTCTGTTGTGAATGGATTAAATACATATCTTTATAAAGATTATTTTGGAAATATTAAAATTCAAGCTGTTTCAGGTATGTTAAGTGTTTTATATGCCGTTATTGCCTTTGCGATTACTCAACCATTAGCTAATAAATTTGGTCAAAAAGAATGGTGCTGTATGGGAGCTGGATTTGCCGCTGTTGTATTTGGCGTATTGTTCTTTATTCCACTTCACAATCCAGTGATGTTTATTGTTATTAATGGTATTTGTTTCTTAGGTGCATCAGGTATGCAAGTATTGGTTTGGGCAATGGTAAATGATTCAATCGATTACCACGAATTAAAGACAGGTGAAAGAAATGAAGGTATTGTGTATTCTACATATTCATTCTTCCGTAAATTAGCAAGTGCAATTTCTGGAAGTTTATCAAGTTTTGTTCTAGGTGCGATTGGCTATAATGTAACAGCAGGGGCAATTCAAACGACACAAGTTGTCAATTCAATTTGGAAAAGCTACACAGGAATTTACTTTGTAGGATATGGCTTGGCTGTTGCGGTATTATACTTCGTATATCCATTAACAAAGAAGAAAACAGCTGAAATGCTTGAAGAATTAAAAGTTCGTCGTTCTTCAAAGGAGAATGTATAATTTATGAATATTTTGCAAGTTGAATTTAAAAACCGCTCGGGTCATACTCTGCGTGGAGTTGTGACTTTGCCAGATATAGAAGGACCCGTACCATTTGTGGTCCATCTACATGGTTTTGGTGGCAGTTGCAGTGGTTATAAATCCATGTATACACATATGTCGCGTGCTTTGGCAAAGCAAGGAATTGGTAGTGTACGATTTAGCTTTTATGGAAATGGCGAAAGTGATGGCGAATTTGAAGATATGAGTTTTGACGGTCTATATGAAGACACAGAAGATATCTTTGCGTGGGCCGCTAAACAGCCTTATGTTGATGCAGAAAAGATTTTCCTTTCCGGACAAAGTATGGGTGGATATATTGCCGCTTCTTGTGGACCTAAAATTCAGCCATATGGTTTGATTCTATTATGTCCAGGAGCGGGTATGTGGTTTGGCTGTGCTCAAAACGCAGATGCCGTTATGCAGACAGGAAAAGATTATGCAGATGTGGAAGGACTATGTTACAAGATGTCGTTTAATTATGAAATGGCAAAACATCCAGATCCTTTTACAGAAGCGACAGGATTTAATGGTCCCGTATTGTTAGTGCGTGCTGCTGATGATAAATTGGTCGATGATAAAACGCTTAAGAGTTACGCAAAGGTGTATCAAAATGCACAATGTCATACCTTAGAAAAAGGTGGACATAATTTTGCATCATTACCAGCTCGTGCAGAAGTAGAAGAAGTGGTTGCTTCTTTTATCTACAAGCATATTTAGAAACAATAGGAGGTTTTCTATATGGAAAATAAAATTTTAATGCCCATTGAAATTAAAGGACAGACATTTAAAAATCGTATCATGTTTCCACCGTTGACAACGGGTTATGAAAAACATGGAATGATCAGTGAACAAGATTTGGGATTTTATACTCGTCTTGCGAAAGGTGGAGTTGGCTATATCGTTTTAGGGGATGTAGCTCCTATTAATAGTTTTTCACCAACTCCTAAACTATATGATGATAATTTGATTCCTGCGTTTAAAGAACTTGCGGATAGTGTTCATGCGTATGGAACTAAACTTGGGGTTCAAATCTTTCATCCTGAATATGATGCAGAAGTAATCAATGATTTGTTTAACCAGAAAAAATTTGATGAAATGCGTAAACGCCTGCACCACGATATGATGTATTTTACAGATGAAGTTAGTGAAGAAACACTTCTTTCAATCATTGATAAAATGTGTGCTTGTGCGATTCGTGCTCAAAAAGCAGGTGTAGATGTTATTCAAATTCATGGAGATCGTTTAACAGGCTGTTTATGTTCGAAACAAATGAATCATCGTACAGATAAATTTGGCGGTAGTCTAGAAAATCGTGCACGTTTTGCCAGAATGCTTGTTCGTGCCATTCGTAAAGCAGTTCCAGATATGATTATTGATTACAAGCTTTCAATTGTGACACCACAACGTGGTAAAGGTGGTATTGATGAAGAAGATGCAGTAGAATTCGCAAAATGGCTAGAAGAAGATGGCGTGGATATGTTCCATGTTGCGCAGGCAAACCATACAGGGAATATGGCCGATACAATTCCTCCAATGGGTGTACAGCCATATGGATTCTTTGTAGATATTGCTGGAAACATTAAAAAAGCTGTAAATGTACCGGTTAGTGCAGTTGGACGTATTATTGATGCCAAAATGGCAGAGCGTGTAATTGAAAGTGGTATGGCAGATATAGTTGCGCTTGGACGTCCATTATTGACTGATCCAGACTGGGGTGAAAAAATTGCGGCTGGAAAAGCTTGTGATATTCGCCGTTGCATTAGCTGTAATAAAGGTTGTACAGATGCGATTCAAAACCGTGAATTCTTATCTTGTGTCTTGAATGCAGAAAATGGTTATGAAAATACACGTCGAATCACACCTTGTGAAAAGAAGAAAAAGGTGGCTGTGATTGGTGGAGGTCCTGCTGGTTTAGAGGCAGCTCGTGTTGCAGCTTTAAGAGGACACGATGTAACTTTGTTTGAGAAGACAACAACATTAGGTGGACAATTAAATATTGCGTGTGTTCCACCACGTAAAGAAGAAATGCGACGTGCAACTCAAGACTTGGCTCGTGCCGTAATAAATGCGAATGTACATTTATGTCTGGCTCATGCACCTAGTGTGAAAGAATTGAAAGAAGCAGGATTTGATACAGTAATCAATGCGGTTGGTGCACACAGTGCAGCACCTAGAATTACGGGCATTGAAAACGTGAATGTATTAGATGCATGGAAAATTCTTGCGGGTGAACAACAAGCTTATGGTACAGTTGCCGTGATTGGCGGCGGTATGGTTGGTTGTGAAACAGCTGAATATTTAGCATCTAGAGGATGCAAGGTTTCTGTGATTGAGATGATGGATAAAATTGCAGCACAAGAAAGTAGCACTATTCTACCGACTTTGATGGAAAACTACAAAAAATATGGTGTGGCACAATATCCGAGTCACAAGGTAAAGGAATTTAAATTGAATTCTGTTATTTGTGAAAATAAAGATGGTGAAGAAGTTAAGATTTTATGCGACCACATCGTTCTTGCGATGGGAGCACGTTCAAATGAATTTGATGTTTCTTCATTAGAAGACGCAGGAATTGAAGTTTATTCTGTCGGGGATGCCGCACAAAAAGCATCTGATATTTCAAATGCGATTCGTACGGGATACGATACAGCTTGTAAGATATAATTGTAAATTGGTTTAAAAGTCAAGGACAAATATCTTATGGTTCTTGTTAAATGAGTGTCATAATTTGTGATGCTCATTTTTTCTTGGATGATATAATAAAATGACTTTGAAAGGATTGAGAAAATGGTATTTCTTTTATTAGTATTAGGTATGGTCCTTTTAATGAAGGGTGCAGACTTGTTTGTGGATGGCAGTGCAAGTGTGGCTCGTAAGTTAAAAGTACCTTCAGTTATTATTGGTTTGACAATTGTAGCACTTGGAACAAGCTTACCAGAAGCAAGTGTGAGTATTACGGCTGGCTTAATGGGCAGTAATGAAATTGCGATTTCAAATATTGTGGGTTCTAATATTTTCAACACTTTGGTTGTGGTTGGAACAAGTGCAGTCATTACTCCATTTTTAATGGATAAGGATATTTTGAATCGTGATTTAAAAATCAATATTTTAGTGAGCATCTTACTTTCTATTTTTGTGTTAAATGGAATGTTGAATCGCTTTGAAGGAATTATCTTCTTGGTTGGTTTGGTATTGTTTATTTTAAACTTGATTCGTAGTGCTAAAAAGAATCGTGTTGAGGATGAGGAAGTTGAAACTTTATCAGGAATCAAATGCTTGATTTATATTGTGATTGGTGTTGCGTGTATTATTTGGGGTGGAGACATCACTGTAGATAGTGCAAAACAGATTGCAGCTATGCTTGGTATGAGTGATACGTTGATTGGTTTAACTGTCGTATCTATTGGAACTTCATTGCCTGAGTTAGTAACAAGTGTTGTTGCGGCAAGAAAAGGTGAGAGTGGTTTATCTTTGGGTAATGCGATTGGAAGTAACATTATGAATATTTTATTTATTTTGGGTGCTTCAAGTACAATTCATCCAATTGCGGCTACTTCACAGAATATTATTGATACTTTTGTCTTGATTGGTATTTCTCTATTGATTTATGGTATTGCGAAAAAGGGAGATACAATGACAAGAAAAAAGGGGATCTTTATGATCCTCGTATATGTCATTTATATGATTTATATTATTGTACGCTAGGCTTGTCCTAGCTTTTTTATCGCATTTCTTCTTTGAATTCACTTGGTGTTTTGTTCATTACTTTCTTAAAGATCTTGGTAAAGTAATTTACATCAGGAATACCACAATATTGGGCAATGTTTTGAATCTGCATATCTGTTGAACTAAGTAGATAGACGGCATGTTCAATTCTTTTTTTATTGACATAGTTTGTAAGTGTCATGCCCGTTTCTTTTTTAAACAATGTAGATAAGTAACTTGAATTTATATTTAATGAGTCTGAGAGTGCTTTTAAACTAAGGTCCGCTGTTAAATCCGTATCAATATATGTGATGACTCTTTGAATAGGTAAAGAATAGTTGTTGCTGCTATGTTTTTTGACTAATAAACAATATTCTTTCACCATATCCATCTGTAGCTGTAATCCACTTTGAATGGAAGTTATAGCCTCGATTTGTTTGGCAAACTGACTTGAAAGAGCATCGATGTAGATAGGATGTACTTTGCCTTGTTCAGCCGCTAGTCTTAAAACTGTCTTTAAAATAATTGTATAGTTTTTAATATCACGAATTGGATCGTTTAATCGTGTCTCCATAGTGGAGATACGATTGTTAAGCATATAGAGTTCAGCTTTATGCATCAATCCTTTTGAAACAGCTTGAAAAAGGTCATTTTCTTTTTTATATCTTGCTTCTAATGTATTCATCACAAGAATGGGACTTTCTTTTTTTACCTTTTCATTGTTTGTTGCAGGATCGTAATAGTCAAATGTATTTGGATTTACTTTTTCAATCGAATAATTATCAACGCCATCCCATAAAGATTCACCGAAAGCCATAAATAAAGATAATAAGTATTCTTTGTCTTTAATGAAAGGGATTCTTGTATAATATTTTTTTAATTGTGCAAAAATTTGAGGGGAAAAATTATATTGATCAGCTAATTTTAAAAGGACTTCATCCGTTAATATGAAATCTGTATAGGGACCAGCCATAAAATAAGCGCCAGGATTATTAGGAAGTTGAATAACGAAATATTGACATAAAAATTTATCGTTTATGTGATAAATCGTATTTGGCTTGCCTGTAGAAGGAAAAGAGCTAAAAAACTTTTTATAAATATCCTTATCATATATTGTTTCTCTTAGCCCTAAATCAAATTTAGGGGCTTCATCTTCATCTATATTAAAAAGAGTGGTTTGAATGTTTAGTTTGTTTAAAAAATTAACCACAAAATTATATTCTTTTTCGTAATTCATGTTTTTTCTCCATTATGTATATTATCGTATGTTATGTGTGCAAAGTCAAAGCAAATGAAAGTGCATACGCAAATACATAAATATTTTAAGGTATATAAAAATATTGCTAGTGAAGGTAAAAAAATTACTCACCAACAAAATTGATAGCGTTTACACTATAAGTAAGATTTGTGTTTGGAAAAATGATAAAAAAGGAGAAATAAGATGCGTAAAATTATTAATTTGAATGACAATTGGCAATTTATTCAAAAAGACGTTGGACTTGTTAATGTTATGCCGACAGACTGGCAAACAGTGAATTTACCTCATACTTGGAATGCGGTAGATGGACATGATGGAAATGGTTCGTATGATCGTGGAAATTACTGGTATGCGAAAACATTTAAAACTCCAACGCAAGCGTTTGGTGGTTCTAAAGTATTTGTAGAAGTATTGGCTGCTGGTCAACAAGCTACAGTGTATGTGAATGGTACTAAAGTTACATATCATGAAGGTGGATATTCAATCTTCCGTGCGGATGTTACTGATTTGTGTAAAGAAGATGAAGAAAACTTATTAGTGATTGCTTGCAGTAATGAATATAAAGACAGTGTATATCCTCAAAGTGCAGACTTTACATTCTATGGAGGTTTGTATCGTGGAGTCAACATCATTTGTACAACAGAAGCTCACTTTGATTTAGAGTACTATGGTGGTCCTGGAATTAAAGTGATGCCTTATCCTTGTGATGGTGGTGCCAACTTCGAAATCGAATCTTTCGTAAAGGATGCCGATGAAAACTTCACCGTATTGTATTCAATCTTGGATGCCGATGGAAAAGAAGTGGCTTCTGCTTGTCGTCCTGCAGATTCTACAAAAGTATCTGTCTTTGTTCCAGATACGACAAATTGGGATATCGACAATCCATACTTATATACAGTAACAGCGAAACTACAAAGACGTAATGAAACATTTGATGAAGTTACAGTAAAAACAGGTGTTCGTAGCTTCTCGTGTGATTCAAATAAAGGATTTATTATCAATGGAGTAGAAACACCTTTACGTGGCGTAAGTCGTCACCAGGATATGTTATATAAAGGAAATGCGTTGACTCGTGAAGATCACTATGAAGATGCAAGAATCATCAAGGATCTAGGGGCAAACACGATTCGTTTGGCTCACTATCAACACAGTCAAGATTTCTATGATGCTTGTGATGAATTAGGATTTGTTGTATGGGCTGAAATTCCATTTATCAGTGTATTCAATACAGCGCCAGAAGCTCATCAGGATTGTATCAATCAGTTGAAAGAATTGATCATACAAAACTACAATCACCCATCTATTTGTTTCTGGGGAATCTCAAATGAAATCTTGATTGGTGGAATCAGTGAAAAATTAGTTGAAAATCATAAAGAATTAAATGCGTTGGCTAAGAAATTGGATCCATCTCGTTTAACTACAATTGCACATGTAAGTATGACTCCAGTGGATAGTCCAATGCATGAAATTACAGATGTGATCAGCTACAACCACTATTTCGGATGGTATGGAGGAAAAATGGAGGACAATGGTCCTTGGTTAGACATGTTCCATGAAAAACATCCAGATTTATGTCTAGGTCTATCTGAATATGGTTGTGAAGGTATTATTACATATCATGGACCAAACCCTGCCTGCAAAGACTACAGTGAAGAATATCAGGCATTGTACCATGAACATATGGCTAAAGTATTGAATGATCGTCCTTGGATCTGGTCAAGTCATGTATGGAATATGTTTGACTTTGGATGTGCAGCACGTGATGAAGGTGGAGTTAAAGGTCGTAACAACAAGGGTCTAGTCACAATGGATCGTAAGACAAAGAAAGACAGCTACTTCATTTATAAAGCATATTGGAATGCAGAACCAATGGTACATGTATGTGGAAGTCGCTATGCACAAAGAGCTGGAGAAATAACTCAAATTCGTGTGTATTCAAACCAGCCAAGTGTAGCGTTATATCTAAATGGTGAATTGGTACAGGAATTAAGTGCCGATAAAGTATTTGTGTTCAATGTAGCATTAAAAGATGGCTTCAATACAGTATTAGCTGTTGCGGGTGATGTAAAAGACAGCATTACTTTGGAAAAAGTAGAAACTGAACCAGAAGTATATTTATTACCAGATACGAAGATTCGTGCAGAAGGTGTTGTGAACTGGTTTAAGATGGTTGGCGATTTAGATCTTAAAGCTCCAATGGAATTTCCAGAAGGAATGTACAGTATCAAAGATACATTAGAAGAGTTGGCTAAGAATCAAGAAGCATTCAAAATTACGCAAACAGCTATGAAGCTTGCGACTAATTTCAATGTTGTACCTGGAGAAGGTATGTGGGATATGATGAAGGGCATGAACTTGGAGAAAATCAAGGAATTAGCTGGTAACATCTTACCAGATGGATTTATTGAAAGCTTGAATGCGAAATTAATTAAAATTAAGAAATAATAAAAAATAGAGGAGAGAATATGAGTAAAGATAATAAAGTTGTCCGTCCTTTTGGACTTAGAGACAAAGTTGGCTATATGTTTGGAGATTTTGGTAATGACTTTACGTTTATGTTATCATCAATCTTCATGTTGAAATTCTATACAGATGTTATGGGGATTAGCGCTGGTGTTGTTGGTGTGTTAATGATGGCTGCAAGATTTGTGGATGCCTTTACCGATGTTACAATGGGGCAGATTGTAGATCGCTCAAAGCCTACAAAAGATGGAAAGTTTAAACCATGGATTCGTCGTATGGCTGGTCCTGTGGCGATTTCTAGTTTCATGGTATTCCAAGGTGGATTTGCGAACATGTCATATACATTTAAAGTTGTATGGATGACAGTGACATACTTATTGTGGGGAAGTGTTTTCTATACTTCAATCAATATTCCTTTTGGTTCAATGGCATCTGCCATTTCAGCGGATGCCAAAGACAGAGCAAGTTTATCAACTTGGCGTTCTGTTGGTGGAACTTTAGCTGCTTTAGTTATTGGTGTTGGTGCTCCATTATTCGCATATGAAACAGTCAATGGAAATACCGTATTATCTGGAAGTCGTATGACTATCATTGCTGCTGTTTTAGGTTTATTAGCTGTTGGCTGCTATTTATTATGTTTTAACTTAGTTACTGAACGTGTAGAAGTGCCTCAAAACAATACAAAGTTTAACTTTGGTGATTTGATGAAGAGCTTATTCTCTAACCGTTCATTGATTGGTATCATCTTAGCTTCCATCTTGTTATTATTGGCAATGCTTGGAATGTCAGGAATGTCATCTTATGTATTCCCTAACTATTATGGAAGTCCGGCTGCACAATCCGTTGCTGCTTTAGGTGGTACTGTTGCGACAATTGTAATTTGTGCTCCTTTATCAACAAAATTAGCAGATAAATTTGGTAAAAAAGAATTATCAATTGGTTCATGTTTATTTGGTGCTGCTGTTTATTTGATTTGTTTGATCGCAAAACCAGCTAATCCATTTGTATATGTAGCAATCTATACAGTTGCATATGTAAGTTTAGGATTCTTCAACATGATCATCTGGGCGATGATTACAGATGTAATTGATGATTCAGAAGTTAAAAATGGTATTCGTGAAGATGGTACAATCTATTCCGTATACTCCTTTGCACGTAAGATTGGACAAGCCTTATCAAGTGGTATGATTGGTGGATTCTTAACGTTGATTGGATATACATCAGCTACAGCATTTGATCCAGAAGTTGTAAATGGAATCTTCAATATTTCATGTATTATTCCAATTGTTGGTTTAGTGGCTGTTGCGGCAGCATTAGCGTTTATTTATCCATTGAATAAAAAACGTGTTGAGGAAAACGTAATTGAACTTAAAAAACGTCGTGGTGAGATTTAATATAATATAATTTAAAGGAAGGATACTTAGGCAATGAAGATGGATGCTTCATTGCCTTTTCGTAAAAGGAGAAAATTTACTTATGAACATTTTACAAGTTGAATTTAAAAATCGCTCGGGATATATTCTTCGTGGAATTGTAACTTTGCCTAATACACAAGGACCGGTACCTTTTATGGTGCATCTACATGGCTTTGGCAGTAATTGCAGTGGCTATAGATCTATGAATGCACATACATCTCGTGTTTTGGCAAAACAAGGCATTGGGAGTGCTCGCTTTAGTTTTCATGGAAATGGTGAAAGTGATGGCGATTATGAAGATGTGAGTTTTGATGGTTTATATGCTGATGCAGAAGATATCTTTGCGTGGGTCGCAAAACAGCCTTATGTAGATGCAGAAAAAATGTTTTTATCTGGACATAGTATGGGTGGCTATATTGCCGCTTCTTGTGCGCCTAAAATTCAGCCTCATGGTTTAATTTTATTATGTCCAGGTGCTCGCTTGTGGTTTAGTTGTGATCAAATGGCAGAGGCTATGCAACAAATGGGACAAGATTATATTGATATAGAGAGTGTATGTTTTAAGGCATCTTTTAATAATGAAATGGCAAAACATCCAGATCCTTTTACAGAAGCTAAAGGATATAATGGTCCTGTTATGTTGATGCGTGCAGATGATGATGATCAAGTGGATGAAGAAACTTGCATACGTTATGTTCAGGGGTATCAAAATGCCAAGTTCCATAAAGTTTCAAATGGAGGACATGACTTCGCATCTATAGAAGCACGTGATAAAGTAGAAGAAACAATTTCTTCTTTTATCAAAGAACATATTTAATCAAGTAGAAATCTGATTTCTACTTTTTTCTTATGAAAGCTTCATTGCCTTTTTTTTATGGACTTTTTGACAAATGTCATTTATCATCATAAATACAGTAGAGGTGTTAATAAATGAAACAACATCATGTGTTTAGTTTTTTACAAAGGATGGGAAAATCCTTTATGTTACCTATTGCAGTGCTTCCTGTAGCAGGTATTTTTTTGGGTGTAGGAAGTTCTTTAACCAATGAAACAACGATAGCTGCATTGCATTTAGAATCGGTATTAGGGCAAGGAACCTTTTTATATAGTGTTTTAATTTTATTGAAACAAGTAGGCAAAGTTTTATTTGATAATTTACCCTTGATTTTTGCGGTTTCTATAGCTTTAGGAATGTCTAAGCGAAGAAAAGAAGTCGCTGCTCTTGCAGCTATTATTGCCTTTTTTGTAATGCATGCCACAATCAATACGTTACTCTGCTTGGATGGTAGTATTGTCAATGGTGTAGTTTCAAATTATATTCTAGATGGATCTATTACTTCGGTATGTGGAATGTTATCGCTTGAAATGGGTGTGTTTGGAGGAATTGTCGTTGGACTTGGTGTTAGTTATTTGCATAATCGGTTTTATCAGATCCAATTGCCAAATGTGATTTCTTTTTATGAAGGAGAACGCTTTGTTCCGATTGTTTGTGCTGTTACATATGTATTTGTTGGTGTAATTATGTATTTTGTTTGGCCACCATTACAACATGGCGTTTATAATTTAGGCCGATTGATATCGGATTCTGGCTATTTTGGAACTTTTATTTATGGAATTATTAAGCGTAGTTTAGTTCCTTTTGGCTTGCATCACGTTTGGTACATGCCATTTTATCAGAGTGCTCTAGGCGGTGTGCAAATGGTGAATGGTTCAATGGTATCTGGAGCGCAGAATATTTTCTTTGCGCAACTATCCGATCCAAGTGTGACTCATTTTAGTGTGGATGCAACTAAATTTTTCTCTGGAGAATTTATTTTTATGATTTTTGGCTTGCCAGGAGCAGCCTTAGCCATGTATCAGTGCGCAAATCCAGAAGCTAAAAAAAAGACGGCAAGTTTATTGCTTTCGGCTGCTTTAACGAGTGCATTAACAGGAATTACAGAGCCGATTGAATTCTCTTTCTTGTTTGTGGCGCCATTATTATATGTTGTTCATGTGTTATTAGCCGCTACATGTTTTGTGGTTGCACAAGCTTTACAGGTTGCGATTGGATTTACTTTTTCAGCCGGATTGCTTGATTTTACATTGTTTGGGATTTTGCAGGGAAATGCGAAGACAAATTGGATAACTGTGGTTTTGCTTGGCTTAGTATATTTCTTTGTGTATTATGGGGTATTTAAGTTTTTGATTGTAAAGTACGATTTAAAAACGCCTGGAAGAGACGAAAGCATTAAGGTGTTTGATAAGAAAAAGTATGATTTTAGTTTTGATAAATCGTTGATTGATCCTAGAAGTCAGATGATTGTTCAAGGCTTAGGTGGGCGAAGTAACTTTACGGATTTGGATTGTTGCATCACAAGATTAAGAGCGACAATCAAAGATGATACTTTAATAAATGAAGGGTTGTTAAAAAAATCGGGGGCTGCAGCTATTATGTGTCAGCCAAATGCAATTCAAATTATTTATGGTCCTCAGGCTTCGAATATAAAGACAAAACTGGATGAGTATATGTTGAATGTGCCGGAAAGTTATGATTTTGAGGATAAAGAAGTTGTTTTGGAAACAAAAACACAGTTGGAACTTGAATGTTTAGTAAATGGGGAAGTAATGCCGATAGAAGATGCATCGGATTCTATGTTTGCGCATAAATTAATGGGTGATGGTATTATGATTCGTCCGTGTGATGGTGTTGTTGTGGCGCCGTGTGATGGAGTTATTTCAATGATTTATCCAACAAAGCATGCGATGGGTATTACAATTGATGATAATACACAGATCTTAATTCATTTTGGCACGGATTCGGCGAAATTAAATGGCAAAGGATTTGAATTGTTGGTAAAACCAAATCAGAAAGTTAATGCTGGAGATATTTTATGGAATGCAGATCTAACGTATATCAAAGAAAATGCGTTGGATGAGAATATTATAGTTGTATTTACGAAAATAAAAGATGGTGCAGAAATAGAAAAAAAATATGGAAAAATGCAATGTCATGATATGATGTTAAGGGTAAAGGGATAATGGATATGTATGAAATTTTAAAGGTTTTGAATCATAATACAATCTTGGTTTTAAAAGAAAATGAAGAAATAATTGTGATGTCTAAAGGAATTGGTTTTGGTAAAAAACAAGGGGAAAATGTGGATGTTCCTCGTAATGCAAAGCAGTATAAGATGCAAAAGTCATATCAGGCGAAACAGAAGTCGAATAATATTTTTGATTACATTGATCCAATGTATATTGAAATTTCATCTGAAATTATTACTTTAACAAAAGAAAGATTTGGTAAAGTAGAACACGATATTCTATTATCTTTAGCGGATCATATTTATTTTGCGGTAAAAAGAATTAAAGAGAAGGATTTTCCATCAAATCCATTTAATATGGATATTCAACTTATGTTTCCGGATGAGTATTCAGTAGCATTAAAGGCAAAGGATATTATTGAAAAATATACGCATGAGGAAATAAATGCAGATGAAATTGCGTTTATCACCTTACATATTCACTCGGCTATATCGGTAAATAAAGTAGGGCAGTCTATGGAAGTTATGCGTGTGATTCGTGAATTCTTCAAGAAATTACAGGCCGATTTAAATATTCGTATTGATGCGAATTCATTGTCATATATTCGTTTAATGAATCATATTAAATTTTTGTTGTTGAGACTGAATAATGATGAGGAATTGCAGATGGATATTACAGAGTTCACAAAAGAAAAGTTTCCATTTGCTTATGAACAGGCTCGTGTTTTATGTGAACAATTGAGTCATGTTTTGCATAAAGATTTGCCAGATTCGGAGTTGGGGTATTTGGCTTTACACTTGGAAAGAATTTTATCAAGTACGATTATTTCGTGAAAAATGTTGACAACGCTTTCAGAAAGTGGTACATTTTCAGATGTAAAAAGTGAATATTCAATAGCGTGTAACTGGTTAGGCAGGCATTTACTATTTTGATTGAAGATATAATCTTTATTGGTTTATTGTATATCTTCAGTTTAAATGTATATGTCTGTCTTTTTTTTGTGTATTGAATTTCTAAGAAAGGATGAAAATATATGGTAGGAATTATTCTTGCAAGTCATGGTGAATTTGCGAATGGTATCTTCCAGTCAGGAGCTATGATTTTTGGTGAACAAGCCAATGTAAAGCCTTGTACTTTGATGCCTAGTGAAGGACCTGAAGACATTCGAAAGAAGATGGAAGATGCGATCGCTTCTTTTGAAAATCAAGAAGAAGTATTGTTCTTAGTTGACCTATGGGGAGGAACTCCATTCAATCAGGCAAGTGCCTTGTTAGATGGTCACGAAGACAAATGGGCAATTGTCACAGGATTGAATTTGCCTATGTTGATTGAAACGTATGCTTCTAGATTCTCAATGGAGAAAGCACACGAAATTGCAGCACACGTCATGCAGACTGCACAAGAGGGTGTACAGATCAATCCAAAAGAATTAGAACCAAAAGAAGAAAAGAAAGCAGAAGTAAGTGCAGCACCTCAAGGAGCAATTCCTGAAGGAACAGTCCTTGGAGATGGACATATCAAATATGGTTTAGCACGTATTGATACACGTTTACTTCATGGTCAGGTAGCCACAGCTTGGACAAAGACAGTTGGGCCAAACCGTATCATTGTTGTTAGTGACAATGTAGCTCATGACGATTTAAGAAAGAGCATGATCGAACAGGCAGCTCCTCCAGGAGTAAAAGCGAATGTCGTTCCAATTGATAAGATGATCCAGGTCGCGAAAGATCCTCGTTTTGGAGCTACAAAAGCGATGTTGTTGTTTGAAACACCACAAGATGCATTAAGAGCCATCAAAGGTGGAGTGGATATTAAAGAATTGAACTTAGGTTCCATGGCACACTCACAAGGAAAGGTTGTATGTACAAAGGCCGTTTCTATGGGAAGTGATGATGTAAAAACATTTGATGAATTATTAGCAATGGGAATTAAGATTGATGTTCGTAAGGTGCCAACAGATTCACCTGAAAACTTCGATGAAATTCTTAAAAAAGCAAAAACAGAATTAAAGTAAATTTAGAGGGAGATTATTATGTCAGCGATTAGCATTATTTTAGTTATAATTGTTGCCTTCTTAGCCGGTATGGAAGGAATTCTTGACCAATTTGAATTCCACCAACCATTAGTAGCATGTACATTAATTGGTTTGGTTACTGGTCACTTAAAAGAAGGTGTTATGTTAGGTGGTTCTTTGCAGTTGATGGCTTTAGGTTGGGCAAACATTGGTGCGGCTGTTGCACCCGATGCTGCACTAGCTTCAGTTGCTTCTGCAATTATCATGGTTTTAGGTTTAAATGGTGGAACAACAGATACTACAACTGCTATTTCTACAGCAATTGCCGTAGCTATTCCATTATCAGTAGCTGGTTTATTCTTAACTATGATTTGCCGTACAATTGCAATTCCAATTGTTCACTTCATGGATGCTGCTGCTGAAAAAGGTGATTTTGGAGCAATTGAACGTTGGCAAATTGTAGGTATTTGTTTACAAGGTGTTCGTATTGCGATTCCTGCTGCTGCATTATGTTTCGTACCTAGTTCAGTTGTAACTGGCGTATTAAATGCAATGCCAGCTTGGTTATCTGGTGGTATGACAGTTGGTGGAGGAATGGTTGCTGCCGTTGGTTATGCAATGGTTATCAACATGATGGCTACAAAGGAAACTTGGCCATTCTTCGCTTTAGGTTTCGTATTTGCTTGTGTAAGTGAATTCACACTAATTGCTTTAGGTGTTATTGGTGTTGTTATCGCAATCGTTTATTTAGGTTTGAAAGATGCTGCTAAAAATAATGGTGGAGGATCAAATACTGGTTCTGGTGATCCATTAGGTGACATCTTGAATGATTACTAGGATTTTGAAGGAGGTAAATGAAAATGGCTGAAAAAATTACATTAACTAAACAAGATCGTAAAAAAGTTTGGTGGCGTCATCAATTCCTTCAGGGTTCTTGGAACTATGAACGTATGCAAAATGGTGGATGGTGCTATTCAATTATTCCTGCAATCAAAAAATTATATTCTAACAAGGAAGATCAAATTGCTGCTTTAAAACGTCACATGGAGTTCTATAACACTCACCCTTATGTGTCAAGTCCAGTAATGGGTGTTACACTTGCTTTGGAAGAAGAAAAAGCAAATGGTGAAAATGTAGATGATACTGCAATCCAAGGTGTTAAAGTTGGTATGATGGGTCCTTTAGCTGGTGTTGGTGACCCAGTATTCTGGTTTACAATGCGTCCAATTTTAGGTGCTTTAGGTGCTTCTTTAGCATTAAGTGGAAACATTTTAGGACCTATCTTATTCTTCGTATTATGGAACGTAATTCGTTTAGCATTCATGTGGTATACACAAGAATTTGGTTACAATGTAGGTACTAAAATTGCTAAAGATATGTCAGGTGGACTTCTTGGAAAAATCACTCAAGGTGCAAGTATCTTAGGTATGTTTATCATTGGTGCATTGGTTCAACGTTGGGTAAGTATTTCGTTTACTCCAGTTGTTTCAAGTGTTACTCAATCTGAAGGTGCATACATTGATTGGTCACAAATTAAAGGAAACGCTGACGGAATTAAGAGTGCATTAGAACAATATTCTTCATTAGGAGCTACTGGTTTAAATCAAATCAAAGTTACAACTTTACAACAAAACTTAGATTCATTGATTCCTGGTCTTGCAGCTTTATTATTAACTTTATTATGCTGTAAATTATTGAAGAAGAAAGTTTCTCCAATCACAATTATCATCGCATTATTCGTAGTTGGTATTATTGGTCGTGTAATCGGAATTATGTAATAGCTTAAGGAGGTACATATGGCACAATCATTAAATTCAAAAGTAGATTTAACAATTAAGGCAACATCTTTTGCAGGATTAAGTACAAATGGAAATGTCATGGTTGGAAATAAAGCGTTTGAATTCTATAATGAAAGAAATGTTGAAGATTGTATTCAAATTCCATGGGATACAATTGATCGAGTAGAAGCGAGTGTCTTATTTAATAAAAGTATTTCTCGATTTGTGATTTTTATAAATGAGAAAACATACTTTACTTTCTCTACAAAAGACAACAAAAAAACACTGCGTGCTATAAGAGAATATGTACCTGCAGATCGAATGCTTCGATCATTAAGTTTTTGGGATGTGTTTAAACGAGGTTTAATGTATATTCCAAATAAATTATTACATTCAAATAACTAAGAATATTAGCCCAATCAGTATTATGCTGATTGGGTTTTCTTTCTTTAAAATTGGTGTACACGAATAGTAAAGAATACAGGAGAAAAATAATATGACGTGTGACTTTTTCACAGAAAAAGTCTTTCTTAATGAAAAAGGATGTGGAACTTTAGAATTTCACATCCTTGTTGTTTAATATATGATCAAATATATAATGTCCAACACCACCTTCAAGACAATCATAGTCTGTAATGTCATCCGCTAATGCTTTTGTGTTTGGATTGCCATCCTTTAGACAGACTCCCCATCCACTTGTGAGTAGTAAAGAATTATCGTTTTCATTATCGCCAAACGCAATTGTATTTTCTAAGTGAATCTGATTCCATTCACAATACATTTCTAAACCTCTACCTTTAGAGAAACCACTATACATTAATTCGATAGTTCCTGGGAATGTTTCAATAGTTTGGTATTTCCCTTTATATTGTTCTTCTACTTGATCACGGATAAGCTGCGTTGTTTCTGGGTCTGTCCTAAATAAGAACTTATAAACAGGTTTTTCACAAAAACCATCAATATCACCTGTCTTATCGATAAGTAGAATATTTTTACGTTGGCCATATCTAATAAGTCATCGCTGATATTCATAACATTGCGAAGTTGATTTCCTTCTACGTTTACGGACACTTTCTTTTCTTCGATAATTGGCATCAAGAAAGTTAAGACTTCCTTCATTTCTTTAACGCTTAACATGTCCATCGTAAATGATTTATTCAGGTTACGATCATAGATCATACCTCCATTCATTCCGATAACGAAATCAAACTCGAAGCCTAGATTCCAAAAGATTCCTTTCGTTTTTTCCATTTCGGTGATTTCTCTTCCAGTTGCCAAACCAATTTTTACGTTTTTATCATGAAGTTCTTTTAAAGCTTGTATTGTGATTTCAGGTAAGGGACTGCCCTTAGAACTGAGGGTCATATCAACGTCGGCAGCCAAGACCTTAATTTTATTAATCATAAAATGTACCTCCATTACATAAAATGTATACGATTTCATATGAAGCTGCAACATGAAAGTTATATTGTACTACCTATTTCGTTTTGTGTTTTGTCTTTAGGTAAGCTATACTTTAGAGACTGAAGGTGGTAAATAATGAATTTTTTAGTACGTAGATTTATAAAGAATTATCAAGATACAAAAGATGCCAATGTGAGAACGAGTATTGGTAAATTATCGGGGATTGTTGGAATCTTTAGTAACTTATTTTTATTTGTGATTAAGTTTGTGATTGGTACCGTTGTACATTCGGTATCTATTCAAGCTGACGGAGTAAATAACTTAACAGATGCGGGTTCGAATATTATTTCGATTTTATCTTTTCATCTCGCAAATAAGCCAGCAGATAAGGATCATCCATTTGGTCATGAAAGAACGGAAACAATCGCATCATTATTTGTGGGAATATTGATTTTAGTTCTTGGTTTTGAAACCGCAAAAGAAAGTATTTCTAAAGTGATTCATCCGGGAAGTATTGATTTTAGAATTGCATCCGTCATTATTCTTTTAATTTCTATCATAGTTAAATTTTGGATGTATGCATACAATAAGAAGCTTTCTAAAACATATGATTCAAGTCTATTAGAAGCAACGGCATTGGACTCAATTAGTGATGTATGTGGAACAACAGCCGTTCTTGTATCGACATTGTTGTCTCCAGTTCTTCACTTCAATCTAGATGGATATATGGGTATTGTAGTTTCAGGAATTATCCTTTATGGAGCTTATGGCTTATTAAGAGATATGATTAATTCTTTAATTGGAGAAGCACCGGATCCTGAACTTGTACACAATATTGTAGATATGATCATGGCACATCCTGCAATTTTAGGTGTGCATGATATGATGCTGCATAATTATGGTCCAAATAAGATTTTTGCGAGTGCTCACGTAGAAGTGGATTCGTCTAAAGATATCTTTGAAACGCATGATCATATTGATAATATAGAGCGTGAAGTCAAAGAGAATATGAATATTGATTTAGTTTTACATATGGATCCAGTAAAGGTAAATGATCCAGAAACCGAATTGTATCGTGCAAAAGTGGTAGAAGCTATTCATCAAATTGATCCGAAATGGGGATTTCATGATTTTAGAATTGTGTCAGGACCAACACATGTGAATTTGGTGTTTGATTTGGTGATTCCGTTTGAAGAAAAGTATACGCAAGAAGAAATAGAGGCAATGCTTTTAAAACATATTGAATCGGATAAAAAGATTTATTTAGTACTCACAATTGATCATCCATACGCATAAGGCAGAAGTTTTTAAACTTCTGCCTCTATTATTTCTGGGATTACTTGGATTTGATTTTTTTCTTCTTTAGTTAATGGGTTTGAAATAAATACATCCACTTCTTTGAATTTACAGTACGTGTATTCAGGTTGTGCATTAAATTTATTTTTGTCAGTTACCACAATGATTTTTTCACTTTGTTGAAGAATGTGTCGCTTTAATTCATATTCATTTTCATAAGTAGTAAATCCATTGTTGTCTTTAAATCCTTTAGTTCCTAAAATCGCAACATCAATATGAATATAATCGATAGTTTCACTGGCGAAGTTTCCATAAGAGCGATAGGCATTGTTGGAAATGTTTCCACCAATCAAAATAACGTGCATATTTAGTTTAGCGCATTTGTAGGCTACAAAAATGGAGTTTGTCACAATCGTAATATTATGAATGGATTGAAGAAAGGGAATACCTGCTTGACATGTACTACCGGCATCTAAATAGACAACCATTCCTTCTTTGATAAAGGTGCAAGTTTGCTTCATGATTTGTTTCTTTTCTTCAATATATTCTTGATTTCTTAATGAAATAGGCATTTCATCAGGTTCTTCTAAAAGCAGCGCATAGCCATGCTCTTTTTTAATGATTTTAGAATCTTCGAGTTCAATAATATCTTTACGAATGGTTTCACTTGAAGTTTGAAAGTAATCCGATAAATCGGATATCTTGATTTTTGGATGTTCCTGTAGAAGTTGACGAATCTTGAATTGTCTTTCATCTTTCTTTTTTGACATAAGCTACACCTGTGTGACTTTCTTGACTGTTTTTACAACATCATATTGTTCTGGTGTTAAATGGTTTGTGATGAATTCATCGAACTCATTAAATTTACAAAAGGCATAAGGCGCAATATCTGCCTTATTATTGACTTTACTTGCATCACTGATCATGATTTTTTTTGCGGATTGATTCATAACGTGGCGTTTAAAACCAAGTTCATCGGCAGAAATGGTGGTAAATCCATGACTCTTTTCAGTGAAAGCATCTGTTCCCATGATGGCTAAATCAATGTTTAAATGGTCGATGATTTCGGTTGCGAAATGTCCATAGGTTCTTTTTCCTATATTGAATAATAAGCCGCCAGCCATAATGATATTTAAATTCATGTTGGCACATTCATAAGCTACAAGAATAGAATTGGTGACAATGGTGATGTCGCTTTTGTTTCGTAAGGCGCTTATGGCCGTTAAAATTGTGCTTCCAGAATCCAAATATACGGTCATGCCATTTTCGATTCGGCTAAATGCTTCTAGGGCTACAATTTTTTTCATTTCCTTATTTTTTTGTGCTTTTAACTCGACAAATGTTTCGACAGAAGAACTTTGAATTTTGGCGTAGCCATGTTCTCGAACTAATATTTTTCTTTCTTGTAGTTCATCTAAATCTTTACGTAGTGTTTCTGGAGTAACAGAAAGTAATCTAGCAAGTTCTGCAACTTTTATTTTTTCTTTTTTTTCAAGAATTTGACGAATTTGAAGTTGTCGTTCTTCTTTTTTCTTTGACATGTTTTCACCTTTTTCCTTTTGAATCCAATTAAATTATAAACGAAATATTTTGAAAACAGAATAAAAAGTGGGAATACAAATAATTTGAAAGTGGGTAATGAATTCAATATTGTTTCTGTGCATAATGAGATTGTCTAAAGAAAGTATGTGATAGATATGGTAGTTCGATTAAATCCGGTTGAATTTGCGAAGGCAATGATGAAAAAGAAGAAACAATTGATTCCCACACCGATTGTTTTAGATAATGGAATTGCCGGTATTGTGTATGGATATTATGAAGGTGAGGATTTTTATTATTTGGATCGACTTGATGTCGATGTTTCTAAAAAAGAAGAATTAAGAAAAATGAATGTAATGGAATTGAGACAAGAAATAGCGTTAAAAATTAAAATTTTTGTAGCCAACTCAAATCGAAATAAAAACTTTTGAATCGTAAATAAAAACTTGGAAAACCAAAAATATAAACTAGACTATTGAGGAGAATCCATAGTTCATACATAATGCAAGTGTCAAAGGAGGTATAAGAAATGTGTACTGTCGTCCATCTTGAACCAGAAGATTTCGCAAGAGAATTAGTTCATAATCCAAAAAATGTTTATGCCAGAACGTATGTCCTCGATTGTGGGCTTGCCGTAGTCATTTATATGTGTCAAGATTCGCATTTCCTATACTACTTAGACAGACCGGATTGTTCGAAGGAAAAAAAGGACATGCTGAAATCAATGAGTTTTTATGAACTGCATGCCGAAATCTATCGTAAGGTCAATTTAGATAATCGTCTTCGTGAAAGACAAAAAAACCCAAGCTGCTGACTTGGGTTTATTTAATGTATCCGAAGGTAAAGTGTTCGCCTGTTTGTTTATCATTACGATAGCTAAAACATGTATCGAACTCTCTTTTTGTATCATATTTGCTTGAATGAATGTTTTTCTCTGGAATACCTAATTCTTTACACATTTCAATGTTAATACCTTGATTATCAATATAGGCTTTTTCATTTGGCATATAGCGAATGAATGGTGTCGTATCAATGCTGATTTGTTTCATCTGTTCAACAACTTCCATACCTACTTCTAAAGAATCAAATTGAATGCTTGGAGAAAAATATATGTGACAGGATTCAGGGTGAATCAAATCTTTTTCGATTAATTCGCTCAAGCATTTTTTGGTGATTTCTAAAGTGGTTCCTTTCCATCCGGAATGAATGGCGCATATGCATGGTGTTGTTTCATCAACCACGAGAATGCCTAAACAATCCGCGGTAAATACGCCAATTAGAATGTTTGGCTCTGTCGTATATACGGCATCTACATTCATAATGCTTGTATTTTTATCATAAGCACCTTTACCTTTATCATTTGAAGTAACGTGTGCCATATTGTTTGTGTGCTTTTGCCAAGGAAGTGCCCAATGATCTAGAGGCATATTTAATTCTTCAGCTAATCTTTTGCGGTTGATCATAACAGCTTCTGGATTGATACATACATGGAGTGCGGTATTGTTCTTTTCAGGAAGTGTAATATCTTTTAGTGTAGTAGCACCAAATATGTGTTCGTTATTGATATGAATAATTTTATTTGTTTGTATAGACATTTGTAATTTCTCCAATATATACATAGTGCAAATCATCAAGTGGATAATTTTTTTCGTAAATTTCAGGCAATAAGAAATGTTCTTTTTCGAGTTTTCCAACATAGAGCTTCTTACAAATAAAGACTTCTTTAGCTTCTTTAAATGTAGGGTTTCCATCAACTATTTCAATGTGGAAGTTCACGTTTGAAATCTTATCTTCATCCTTACCTGATTTTGTACCTAAGTAAGATAGTTCTTTGTGTTTATCATCAAAGAAGGATAGGGTGAACATCTCACTTTCATCAACGAATTCTTTTGTGTATCTTTGTGGACGAATAAAGATAATCGCAACATCCTTATTCCATAAGTGACCAAGAGTTCCCCATGATGCAGTCATAGTGTTGGTTTTACCGTTTTTTGTAGCACTGATAAGTAGCCAGTCTTTTCCAACCTTATCAAAAGGATTGAAGTTTAGACTATGAATATCAATTTTTTCAAACATATATAATTCCTCCTATTTTCTGTGTTTTAAAATTAAAAAAATCTTGGCTTTTGTAGTTTCTGGACATGGTTGTATAAACGAATATAGGTTGAGCATCATAAGAAAGCTTGAAGCAAAGTCTTGTACTCTTCCAATAATCGTTGCGTTTTCCACATAGAGGCACCTTCTTCCTTATATTAATTTTATCACATAAGAAATTGAATAATGTGGAAAAGATAGATGATTGTATGTATATGTCTAAAAACAAAGAAACCATTTTAAGTGTTGGCGTCTTAAAATGGTTTCTTTTGTTTATTATTATTATTTTTAGGAGAGAGATATGAATATTGGTTTCTTTCTATATTCATTGCCTTATCTTTAAGGCACTTATAGAATATCATCCCATGTTGTCATAAATTTAGTATAACTTTGGTAAATCTTGTGAAATCCGATTGAATTATGTGAAATCATCAAAATATGCATCTTTTCTAAAATTTCCTTCTTTTTTTTCGTATTAGAGAGAAAGGAAAGGAGGAGTTATCTTGAATTCGATTGATATTGAGTCTAAGAAGTTTTTAGGACAACCCAAAAACTTTGTTTCAATCTTCAATGCACTTTTATTTGATGGACAACCAGTGTTGAAGCCTGAATATCTTAAGGATGAAAACAGTGAACTTGTCATGAATGTTTCGAGTAAGCATGTGGATATCATCAAACGGTATGAGGATGGTACATATTTGGATTTGTTCGTGATTGAAAGTCAAAGCTATGTCGATCAGTGTATGGTCGCAAGAGTCATGGAATATGAAAGTGTTGCTCGTATGCGTTATATTCGTCAAAACTTTAAGAAGCATGTTCCTATGCATACAAGGCTTCCAATGATTTTAACAGTCGTCTTATATGTGGGTGAATCCAAGTGGAATGCGGCTAAAAGATTGAGTGAACTAGAAATCATTCATCCTGGATTTGAAGATATGTTCAATGAGTTTAAACTGAATCTGATTGAGCTAAACACAAATCACAAGTATAATACAGGTGAAAAGGCAACACAGGATTTTTTTGATCTATTGCGTATGATCTATAGAAAACAGATTTTAAAAGAAAATCTAGATCGAGAGTTTAATCGTGATGCATTGTATTTTGCGTATGTAGTGACTAAGAACAAAGAGTTATTGAATATCTACCAGGAAAGTGAAAAGGGTGATGTAAAAGTGTGTAGAGCATTAGATGAAATGTTTGAAGAATCAACAAACAAAGGAATCCAGATGGGTATCAAACATAGTATTGCACTAAATCAATTTGAAGTATATCAAACTATGCTAGACAAAGGTTTCAATGTTAAACTATCGCATCAATCTTTGCAGTGAATGAAGAATTGATTGGAAAGCTTATGATGAAATTCAAGTGATAGGGGTGCGGATATTCGTATCCTTATTTTTTTGATTGAAATTTAGCACTCAATTGTTGACGGTGCTAAAAATTGTGATATACTAATAGCAGACAAGGAAAATGAGTGCTAGAAGGAGGTCTTCACAATGGAAATCACACAACGTCAAAAGATAATCTTTAAAACAATAGTTGAAGAGTTTACTCGTTGTGCAGAACCAGTTGGTTCGAAGACTTTAATGGAACTTCTAGATTTCCCGGTTTCATCTGCAACCATCCGTAATGAGATGGCGACACTTGAGAAGTTAGGGTTGTTAGAGAAGACACATACTTCGAGTGGTCGAATTCCGAGTCAAAAAGGCTACAGGTACTATGTTGAACATCTTATGGAAGCGGATTTGGATGCTTCTACAAAGAATGCTTTACAGCAAGTCTTTAGTGAAAGGCATTATTCGTTAGAAGAAGTTGTTCAAAAGAGCTGTGATATTTTGTCACACATGACAAATTTGACCAGTGTTGTTCTAGGACCTGATAGCAGGCATCAGACTTTACAGCATGTACAGTTGATTCCAATCAACAATCAAAGTGCTGTTGCGATCATTGTCACAGATCAAGGACATACAGAAAATAAAGTGTTCCAATTTGGTACAGATGTGTCCATGCAGGATATTCAAAATTGCACAGATTTATTAAATGACCAGTTAGTGGGAACGCCAATTGAAGATGTTGTTGGCAAAATGAAAGAAATTGAACCAATGATGGCAGCAAAACTTGTTCGACATGAAGTTTTGTTTGAAGCGTTCGTTTCAGCCTTTATGCGATTTGCGACAGAGAAAGTTGCGGTTTCTGGACGAAGCAATATGTTGTATCAGCCAGAGTTCAGTGACATCAACAAGTTGAAACAAATGATGCGTATATTGGAAAATGGAAACTTATTCCATCAATGGACGGATCAAGAGGGGAATGTAGCAATCCAGATTGGTGAAAGAAACGAGTTGTTACAAATCGGAGATTGTTCAGTATTAACGACAAAATTCCATTATAACAGCGATGAGGAAGGACAATTAATGGTTGTTGGTCCAAATCGAATGCAATATTCCAAGGTCGTAGCCTTGATGGATTATATGTCAAATGTCATCGAAGACGTCTTTGGGACAGACAAAGATAAGGGAGGTGCCAACGATGAGCAAAGAAGAAACTAAAGAAGTAAAAGAAGAAACAAAAGAAGAAACAAAAGAAGAAGTTGTTGAAGAGACAACTGAAGAAAAAAAAGAACCAAGTTCAGACGAAATTATTGAAGGCTTGAAGGCAGAACTGGACAAGGCAAAAAATGATGTAGCACGTGCTTATGCAGATACAGAAAACATGAAGAAACGTCTACAGAAAGATGCAGATGCAACTCGAAAATATCGCTTCCAACAGCCAGCAACGGAAATCTTGCCAATTCTTGATTCAATGGAAATGGCTTTGAAAGTACAAACCGAGGATGAAGCAATTAAGAATTATGTCAAAGGTTTTGAGATGATTCATAAACAATTGAAAGGTGTGCTGGAAAAAGAAGGCGTACAGGAAATAGATGCAGCCGATAAACCATTCGACCACAATACAATGCAGGCTTTAATGCAAGAGAAAAAAGAAGGCGTTGAAAGTGGAATGGTTATTGAAGTATTACAAAAAGGATATATGTTGAAAGATCGTATTTTACGACCAGCATTAGTAAAGGTAAGCGAATAGGGAGGTAATTATCATGAGTAAAATTATTGGTATTGACTTAGGTACAACAAATAGCTGTGTTGCTGTTATGGAAGGTAAAGATTGTAAAGTAATTCCTAACCCAGAAGGAAATCGTACAACACCAAGTGTTGTTGCGTTTAAAGATGGAGAACGTATTATTGGTGATGCTGCAAAACGTCAGGCAGTCACAAATAAAAACACAATTAGTTCAATTAAGCGTTTGATGGGAACAAATGAAAAAGTAGAGGCTGAAGGAAAATCATATACACCACAAGAAATTAGTGCAATGATCCTTCAATACTTGAAATCATATGCAGAAGATTACTTAGGAGAAAAAGTAACAAAGGCTGTTATCACAGTTCCTGCATACTTCAACGATGCTCAGCGTCAAGCAACTAAAGATGCTGGTAAAATTGCTGGATTAGAAGTAGAACGTATTATCAACGAACCAACAGCTGCAGCATTGGCTTATGGTATTGATAAAACAGATAAAGAAGAAAAAGTATTGATCTATGACTTAGGTGGAGGTACTTTCGATGTTAGTATCCTTGATTTAGCTGATGGAACATTTGAAGTATTATCAACAAACGGAGATACTCACTTAGGTGGAGATGACTTCGATAACGTATTAGTAAACTGGATGGTTGATACATTCAAGAAAGATAACGCAATTGACTTGTCACAAGATCCAATGGCTATGCAACGTTTAAAAGAAGCTGCTGAAAAAGCGAAAAAAGATTTAAGTGGTGTAATGCAGACACAAATTAGCTTACCATTTATTTCAGCAGGTCCTGCTGGTCCATTGCACTTTGATACAACATTAACTCGTGCTAAATTTGATGATATGACTAAACATTTAGTAGAACGTACATTGATTCCAATTGAAAATGCATTAAGAGATGCGAAATTGTCTAAATCTGATATCGACGAAGTATTATTAGTTGGTGGATCTACTCGTATTCCAGCTGTTCAAGAAGCTGTACGCAAAGCATTAGGAAAAGATCCTAACCACTCTGTTAACCCAGATGAAGCTGTAGCTATGGGTGCTGCAATCCAAGGTGGAGTTATCTCAGGTGATGTAAATGATGTATTATTACTAGATGTTACACCATTATCATTAGGTATCGAAACTATGGGTGGAGTTATGACAGTGTTGATCCCTCGTAACACTACAATCCCAACAAGTAAATCACAGATTTTCTCAACAGCTGCTGATAACCAACCAGCTGTAGATATCCGTGTATTACAAGGTGAACGTCCAATGGCTAACGACAACAAAGAATTAGGTAACTTCCAATTAAACGGAATTGCACCAGCTCGTCGTGGAGTTCCTCAAATTGAAGTTAAATTTGATATTGATGCCAACGGTATCGTACACGTAAGTGCTACAGATAAGGGTACTGGTAAAGAACAACACATCACAATTCAAAACTCTAGTGGATTGAGTGATGAAGAAATCGATCGTATGGTTCGTGAAGCTGAAGATAACAAGGCTGAAGATGAAAAACGTAAGGAAGAAATTGATTTACGTAACAAAGCTGAAGGCTTCATTGCACAAATCGATGGAATGTTAGAAGACAATAAAGATAAGATTGATCCAAAACAAGCTGAAGAAACTAAGAAATTGCGTGATGATCTACAAAAATCTTTAGATGAAAATAACATGGAAGAAGTTAAGGCTAAATTAGACATGCTTGAAAAAGCAGCAATGCAGGCAGGACAAGCAATGTATAACCAGCCAAATGGTGATGCAGCTTCACAATCAACACAAACTCACTCAGGTGATGATGTAGTTGACGGTGAATTCACTGAGAAGTAAAATAAATAAGCAACATTTGAAGTTCTAGCCCCGCTAGAACTTCTTCGTATCGTATGGAGGGATTCACATGGCAGAAAAACGTGACTATTATGAAGTGCTTGGCGTCAGCAAAAGTGCTACACCAGATGAAATTAAAAAGGCCTATCGAAAATTGGCCATGAAATATCACCCCGATCGAAATCATGAACCTGGAGCTGAAGATAAGTTCAAGGAAATCAATGAAGCTTATGAAGTATTAAGCGATGAGAAAAAACGTGCAACATATGATCAATTTGGTCATGCAGGTATGGATGGAGCCTTTGGACAAGGTGGTGGATTCTCTGGAGGATTCACAGATTTTGGCGATTTAGGAGACATCTTCGGTTCGTTCTTTGGTGGAGGATTTGGCGGTGGAGGATCTCGCCGTTCAAGTAACCAGCCTCGACAAGGACAAGACCGTTACATGCAGATGCGCATTGATTTCATGGATTCAATTTTTGGTAAAACAGAAACGATTTCATTGGATGTGGATGAAACATGTAAACACTGTAACGGATCTGGAGCTGAAAACCCAAGTGATGTGCAGACATGTCCTACATGCCATGGTTCTGGATATGTTATGTCTCAACAAAGAACACCATTTGGTGTGATTCAGCAACAAAGCGTATGTCCAGATTGTCATGGTACAGGTAAGAAAGTTACACGTGCATGCTCCCATTGTCATGGAAAAGGATATGAGCACCGTCGTGTAAAACTAGATATTAAGATTCCAGCAGGCATTCAATCAGGTCAACAGATTCGTATTCCTGGAAAAGGTGAAAGAGGAACAAATGGAGGGCCTAATGGCGATTTATACATCGAAATTATGGTTACGCCACATCCAACTTTCAAACGCGAAGACAACAATATCTTCATTAAAGTTCCAATCAGTTCAATTGATGCGACAATTGGATGTACGATTCAAGTACCAACAGTATATGGCGATGTTGAATTGAAAATTCCTGAAGGAACACAGCCAAACACTAAGTTCCGTCTAAAAGGAAAAGGTGTAAAATCTCGTTCAGGACAAGGGGATGAATTTGTAGAAGTACAGGTTGAAATTCCACGTAAAGTATCTCGCAGAGAAAGAGAGCTATATGAAGAATTAAAATCAGGACAATCTGAATCTCCTTTTGAAAGATTTAAAAGAGCATTTAAGTAAACGAAAAGAGCAGTTTATTTCTGCTCTTTCTTTTTTTTCATCTTGTCAGAATCTAAGAAGAACATTGTGAATGTGGCACGAGAAAGAAGTACGTTTTCATCATTGAAGATAAATACCTCATATACTCCAGTTGTTCTTCCACTTGAGATTTCTTGGGCAATCCCAATCAATTTGCCACCACGACCAGGCTTAATATAATTAATTGTACCCGTAAGTGTAACGCTATCTCTTCCTGTCGCAAAGCTTGCTGCTCCGGCGACTGTGTCAGCCAAAGAGAAAAGGGCTCCACCATGGACAAAGCCATGTATATTTAAAATTTGTTCATCAATAATCATTTCTACCTTCGCAAAACCATGGCGAACTTCTGTTACACGCATGTCATTGCTTTGCAGAAATTGACTCGAACTATTTAGACGATCCATTAAAGCCTGCATATTTTCTTCCATAAACAACCTCCAACAATGCTTTTATTATAGCATGAAATGATGTTATAATGCTTAATGTGCTTAAAAAGGAGACGGATTATGGATTCAAATAATATATTTTTTAAAATCGTTGTGGGTGTTGTATTAGTTGGATACATGGCATTCATATTTTATCAAAGCTTAAAAGGTGGACTTGCCTACAAAAAGGAATTTGAAAACTTTAAAAACTCACATAAACACTACGAAACAATGGTCGATGGTGGCTATTGGGTAGGGGTCATGGTTGCGATGGCTGTTTTGGCATTTGTTTTGATGTTTATGGCACCAAAATTAGCTTCCAATGGACAAACGTATTATTACTATTTAGCATATGGATGTATTGGACTTGTATTTTTAGGACTAGCCATTGATTCATATACACACCGTCGTATTTATTTCACAGAAGAAGGGTTCTTCTTTGAAGATACATATTATCGTTATCGTATGCTTGCGAATTTTGAATTTAAAAATGGTATTGTGGCACGCAACTGCAATGTGTTAATGAGCAACCGCGATAAGATCGTAGTCACAAAAAAGATGGGTGAAACATTACAGGAAAAACAAAAAGCATTTAAAAAAGCTAAGAAAGAACGTCGAAAATAATGTTGTTTCTTTCGGATTTAGACGGGACTTTAATGGATTCAAACGGAAATGTCACAGATGAAGATGTGGAATGCATTCATCAATGGACACAAAAACATGCGTTTGGCTTTGTGACAGGAAGAGATCGTGCCTTTTGTGTGGCACTTGCCTCGAAGTATCAATTGTCCTGTGAATATATGATCACAGATAATGGAGCTAATGCCTATTATAAAGATAAGAATGTATATTCTTCTTTGATTGATTTAAGTGAAGGTATACGAATGTGTAAAGCGATTTTGGCATATAATTTAGATTTGTTTTATACAGACGAAGCAGGCAATCGCTATTATCCAATTTCATGTTATGGAAAAGAAAGACTTCATGTTTTTAAAAAGAAACAACCGAGTTTAGGCTTGTTTTCAGACGTGGATTTAATAGAATATTTAAATACACGGCGTTTTGGCTTAGCCAAATTGAGTGTGTATGTTGAAAAAGATTTGGATTTAATATTAAATCAATTTAGAGGATTGTTTAAAAATTATGAAGTGATGGCTACTTCAAAGGATTATATTGAAATCACAAGAAAAGGCACAAATAAATGGGAAGCCTTTTGTCATTTACCTGTCGAAGATGCGATTTTTATTGGAGATGGAGAAAATGATTTGTGTATATTGGAAAAGCTAAATGACACATATGTTATGGAACATGCACCTGAGAGTTTGAAGGCATATGGTGTGTGTGTAAAGAGTGTGGCAGAAGCCATGAATATAGAAAGCAGGAAAGAAAATGTCTAGAAAAAGAAAAAGAGGTGCCAAGGCAACGGCTGCCTCAATGGTAATGGATACATTGAAAAAAAGAGGAGCAGTGGATGAAAAGAGTGCAGTAGATGTAAGTGCATTTAAAAATTTGCCTTATGCCACTTCAACAATTAGTTATACAATTTCGAATCTAATGGAAGAGGGTGTTGTTGGTAAAACCAATGATGAAAGATTCTATTATGATGATTTAGGATTTAAAGCTTTAGAAACAAAGTTTGTACGTGGATACTCAATGATTTTTATTGTGCCTATTGTCATTGCGATCCTTGTTTATGTTCTACAAAAAGTGTTATAAAAGAGTGTCGCAGTAATGCGACATTTTCTGTAAGGAAGGAGATTTGAATGGAGAAGCCAAAATCGTTTGTGTATATCGTTTTCTGTTTAACGATTTGTCTAGCTTTTGCGGTAGGAAGTAACTACTTAATCAATACGATTACACAAGCGAATATGATATACAATTCGAATGAGCCACGTAAGATTGGCGCAACATATATGACCTACAACAATACGTTCTATTCGGTGGTCAATGAGGAAATCTCAAAAGTAGTTAAAGAACATGGGGATCAGCTGATAACTTTAGATCCAGCTATGAGTTTAAAGAAGCAGAAGGAACAAATCCAATACTTAATGGATCAACAAGTGGATGCCTTAGTGATTACGCCAGTGGATTATGATGGATTAAAAGATTCTTTAAAGCTAGCCTATAAGAAACGTATTCCTGTGATTGTGGTGGATACGGAAGTTAAGCATAATAAATATGTGACCTATAGTATTGTCAGTGATAATTATGATGCGGGCGTACAATGCGCTAAAGATATGATGAGTAAGTTGGATCATGCCAATATTGTCTTGCTTCAACATTCGACAACTCAATCTGGTTATTTACGAATTAAGGGATTTGAGGATACGATTCAGTCCAACTCAAATTATAAAGTGGTTCAGAGAATGGAATGTGAGGGACAATTAGAGAAGGCCATGCCAAAAATGGAGTCTTTTATTGAGGAAGGAATCGAATTTGATGTAGTGATGTGTCTAAATGATCCAAGCGCAATGGGCGCTATGGCCGCACTTTCATCGAACAATATGTTGGAAGGAAAGTATGTGTATGGCATAGATGGAACGCCTGAGGCAAAAGAAATGGTGTCAGAAGGTAAAATGGCTGCTACTGTGGCACAATCGCCAAAGACGTTTGGAAAGAAGGCGTCAGAAGCTATTTATAAGATGTTTTCGCAAGAAAAAATCAAGAATAGAAATGAAGTGAGTCCTGTGCAAATCATCACAAAAGACAATGTTCATGGTTATTCTACGGAGGGCTGGCAATGATACAAGATATAAAAAAATACAATGTATGGATTGTCTACGTCTGTATGTGGCTCTTTAGTTTTTTTACCGTTTGGTACATCGCTATTGTGATGTATTATACGTTGGTGCATGTGACACAAAGTGGCTATGCCTCAGATTTTATTAAGAATATTTCCACACTTTCTAATGTTCCCATTCGATCCTTCTATATAGCGGTATTTGGCTTTATTGGCTTGTTTTGTTTCGTGAGCATCCGTAAAAAAATTCGATTCTTTAGTCGCCATCAAATCATTCCAATTTTAATTGAACTTGGATTGAGCCTATTGATCATGAAGAATATATCTTTTAGTGCAACGTGTATTTTATTTTTGATTATTGCGGATAGCTTACTCTATGTGGATAAACCAGTTGATCGTTCAATTTGTATCATACTTGTCTTTTTAGCTTACATGCTATCCAACTATGGATATTTATCCAACTATATTCCCATGATTTCATTCCAGGAATATTTGTCGGTGTATAATTCAAAGACACAAGGCTTGTTGCTAGGGATTGAAGTGACTTTAAGCAATTTAAATATTGTGCTGTTTATAGCTTATATATTCTTGTATTTACAGAAACAAATGGATGAAACGCAGAAATTTGCGGCTTTAAATGTCGAATTAAAACGTTTAAATAATCAATTAAAAGGCTATGCGAATTTGCGAGAAAAAATGGGTGAAACCAAAGAAAGAAACCGTCTTGCCCGTGAGATTCATGATACATTAGGGCATACTTTAACGGGATTAAGTGTTGGTCTTGAAGCGTGTCGAGTGATGATTGATAAGGATGTCAATGTCACAAAAGCACAATTGGGTATTTTGGAAGAGAGTGCAAAACGCGGTTTAACCGATGTCAGACGTTCGGTGGATAAGTTGAAGCCAGATGCATTAGAGCGGTATTCTTTAAAAGAAGCATTGGATATGATGATCATGGATTATCAGAAATTAACCGATGTGACCATTCTTTATTTGTGTCATTTGCCTTTGGTGAATTTGAATGCGGACGAAGAAGAAATAGTGTATCGCGTTGTTCAAGAAGGAATGACCAATTCAGTTAGACATGGGCATGCGACAAAAATTTATGTTTCGATTGCGCAGGCCGATAATAATTTGATTATAATTATAGAAGATAATGGTCAGGGTTGTAAGAATGTCAAACCAGGATTTGGCATTCATCATTTGACAGAACGTATTGACTTACTTCAGGGAAGAATACGTTATTATGGGGATAAAGGTTTTGAATTGATTGTAGAAATACCAATGAGAAGAGGAGAGAATAATGGTTAAAATCATGATTGCGGATGATCAGCAGCTCATTCGAGAAAGCTTAAAGATCATCTTAGATTCAGATCCGAATTTTGAAGTCGTAAAAGTAGTGGGCAGTGGACAAGAAGTATTGGATACATTGGAAACAGAAAGTATAGACATTATCTTGATGGATGTGCGTATGCCAAGTATGAGTGGCGTAGAGTGTACTCGTTTGGTAAAAAAGAAGTATCCAAATATAAAGGTCATAATATTAACGACTTTTGATGATGATGAGTATATTTATGATGCATTAAAATATGGAGCAAGTGGATATCTTTTGAAGGGATGTTCCTTAGAAGAGTTGAGTTCGGCTATTCATAATGTTCTAGCAGGAGGAGCCTGTTTCAACCCGAATGTGGCGGGTAAAGTGACACATTTCTTTTCTCAGATGGCAAATTCGAATGGGGAATTTAATTTTGAACATGGAGAAGAGGAACATATCGATTTGAGTGATACAGAATGTAAGATCATTGCCCAAATTGGTCATGGTTATTCAAATAAGGAAATTGCACAAAAATTAGGCTTTAGTGAAGGGACGATTCGTAACTATTTAAGTGTGATTCTGGATAAACTAGATTTAAGAGATCGTACACAATTGGCTATTTGGTATTTATCTAGGGGAAATAAATAATGGTGAAAAAAAGATTAAGAACTTTTTTGATAGCCATATTGGTGTGTTGTTTGGTAGGGACATTTTATTATACGCAAAAACCTGTTGTTTTAACGATTGGCGTATTTGCGGGTAGTAACTGGAATGTGCCTAGTCCAGATAGTGGTAAGATCATTGATAATGCGATTAAACGGTTTGAAAAAACACATCCGAATGTTCCAGTAAAATATGTCAGTGGTATCTTGAAAGATGACTATTCGGCTTGGCTTTCAAAGGAGGCTCTGGATGGAAAGCTTCCCGATGTTTTCATGGTGTTGAGTGATGATCTTTCGACGTATGCCAAAGTAGGCATGTTAGAATCACTAGATACATACATGCAGACGGATCCTGATTTTAATCAATCGCGATATTTTTCAACGACACTCAATGCAGGTAATATTTATGATCAGCAGTATGCACTTCCTTATGAGAGTTCACCCACATTGATGTTTGTGAATAAAACATTATTAGAAGAGAATGGAATTGAAATACCCAATGTCAATTGGACGTGGGATGATTTCTATGCGATTTGCGAAAAGTTGACTGTGGATACGGATGACGATGGAGAAATCGATCAGTTTGGGGAATATGGATATACTTGGGAGAATGCTCTAAGTTCGAATGGACAGGCGTTGTTTGATGAGAAAAGCATGAAGAGTACTTTGCAGAATGAGGATGTGTATTCGGCCATTGAATTTGTGCGAAAGTTAAATCTTTTAAATCGAGGTCAGAATGTTACGAGTGAAATGTTTGATAAGGGCAAGGTTGCCTTTTGTCCAATGATGTTTAGTGAGTATAGAACGTATAAGCCATATCCTTGGAGTGTTAAGAAATATTCAAATTTTGAATGGGAATGTCTTCCGATGCCGGCAGGTCCTAGTGGCTATAATGCTTCACAAATGGATAGCTTGTTATGTGGTATTAGTAAGATGTCTTCTAAGAAAAAGATGGCTTGGGAATTTTTAAAATTACTTTGTTACGACGAAACAACGCAGGAAAGTTTGTTTAAATATTCGCAGGGTGTATCGGTTTTAAAAAATGTGTCGACATCCAAAAATGTGACTAAGTATATTCAAGAGGATGCGCCATTGGATTCAAATTATAACTTAGATTTTTTTGATGATATGATGGAACAAGCGATCACGATAAAAAAACTGGATGGCTATGATCAATTGTATTCGATGGCAGATAGTGAAATTCGAAGAGTCATTGGTACAAATGAGGATATTGAAAGTGCGATGCAAAATTTGAATGATGAATTGAATATATTATTGGAGAAACAGTAGGAAGTTAAATTTCTGCTGTTTTTTTGTTTGATTCTCAAAAAATGACATTTGTCATCTAAAAGTGGTGACATATGGAAATTGAAAAGGTTTTCATACGAGCTATAATGAATGTGTATTCTATGTGATGCTCATGTTCAATAGTCGCATAAATATGTGAAATTATGTGTGATAACACTTGAAAACGCTAACATGTTTATTATAAAATGTGAGTATAAGAAAACGCGGAGGAAAAAATAATGAAATATGTAGTTATGGTAAGTCATGGTGAATTTGCACCAGGATTACACAGCGCCGTTAAAATGATGACGGGAGATCGTGAAGATGTATTGTCTACAAGCTTAAAGGACGGAATGAGCGCAGACGAATTCGCATCTAACTTTGCTGAATTGATCAAAGATTTTAAAGCAGATGACCAAGTCATTTTATTAGCTGATATTTTGAGTGGATCTCCATTCACAAACGCATTGAATGTATTGGATCAAAAAGGATTGCTACAAAATACTTTAGTAATTGCTGGTATGAATATGCCACTAGCAATCACTGCTGTATTAATGAAAGACAACTTTGATAATGTGCAAGATTTAAAAGATACATTATTAAGCGAAGGTCGTACAGGATTAACTGATTTTACAGTTGCTTCTGATGATGACGACGAAGATCTATAGGATTTGGCTATAACGCATATAGCGAAGGCATAAACAGAATAAAGGAGGACATATAATGATTAGTTTTATTCGTGTTGATGATCGTATTATCCACGGTCAGATTGTTACAAGATGGTCTAAAGAATACCCTTGTGATGGAATTATCGCAGTTAACGACAAAGCTGCAACTACACCTGTATTGACACAGTCATTCAAGGCTAGTACAGACAAGAAAGTATTTGTTTGGACAAAGGAACACTGGAGAGAAAAAGCAGAAACAGTTAAGAATTCTAATAAAAAATATTTCTTAATCACTAAAAACCCAGTGGATATGAAAGAATTGTTAGTAGACGATGGATTCGTACCTAACGATGTTAAAACCGTAGTTATCGGACCATGTAATGATCGTCCAGGAGCTACAAAATTAGGTCAAAACCAGTCAATTACTCAAGAAGAAGCTGAAGCATGTGAAGCTTTGACAAACGCTGGTTACACAGTATTGTTTGCGTTATTAAAAGAAACTGCAATCGGTACTTGGGACAAATTTAGATCTAAATTTGGTTACTAATAGTGGGAATAGTAAACAGATTGAGATAAATAAAAGAAAAAGGAGAGATTTATAATGAGTTGGTTACAAGCAATTTTAATCGGACTTATGAGTTGTACTGCAGCTAGTACTATCGCTTGCTTAGGTACAACAGTAGGTAACTACACTTTGAACCGTCCTTTGGTTGCATCATTATTCGTAGGTTTAATCCTAGGTGATGTATCTGGATGTATTCAAATTGGTATTCCAATGCAGGTAATGTGGATCGCATTGGTTACACCTGGTGGAACAGTCGCATCTGACTTACGTGCCGTAAGTTACATTGGTATTCCATTGGCTTATGTTGGAGCAAAAGCCGCTGGTATGGATTTTGGAGGAAGTGATGCTCAAGGTTTAGCATCTAGTATCTCAGCCATGACTGGTGTAATCGGTATTACTTTATTCTACGGAACAGCTATGATGAACCTTATTTGGCAACACTGGGGCTGGGCTCAATTGGATAAAGGAAACTTAGATTGTTTAGGAAAAGTTGATGTTGTTCTCCCACTAATTTCACACTTTGTATTATCATTCTTGCCAGTTACTTTACTTTGCTACTATGGATCTGGAGCCGTAGCTGAATTGTTCCAGAGCTTAAATACTGAAGTATGGTATGTAAAAGCCATCTTATCAGTAGGATCAGTACTTCCTGCAGTAGGTATTGGTATCTTGTTAAAATCAGTAGTATCTAAGACTTCTGACTTGATTTACTTCATGTTCGGATTCGCTTTAGCTGCTTCTATGGGATTAACATTAATTGCTGCTACAGTTGTTGGTGGTGTATTCGCATTGATTAACTACCAAATGACAATGATGAAAGCTACAGGTGCTGTTGGTGGTGCATCTGCAGACTATGATGACGAGGAGGACATTTAATTATGAAAAAGATTTCTAAGAAAACATTAAATAGTTCTTTCTGGCGTTGGTGGTATGGAAACTTAACATGTTTCTCACACGAACACATGCAGACATTTGGTTACATGTGGTCAATGCTTCCAATTATTAAGGAATTATATCCTACTCGCGAAGAACAATCAGAAAAAATGACTACTTACTACCCATTCTTCAATACTGAACCTCAGATTGGATCTATCGTAGTTGGTATCACAGCTGGTTTGGAAGAAGCTCGTGCAAACGGAGCTGAAGGAATCGATGATGAAATGATCAACGGTATCCGTGCAGGTCTAATGGGACCTTTGGCAGGTATTGGTGACTCATTGATCGTTGGTACTTACATTCCTATCTTATTAGGTATCGCATTAGGTTTCGCAGAAGGTGGATCACCTTTAGGACCTTTATTCTATATCATCGTATGGAACGCAACTTCAATTTGGTTCCAAAAATTCGTATACTTCAAAGGTTATGAATTAGGTGGTAGTGCTGTTGAATTGTTAGTAGGACAAAAAGCAACTGCGTTCCGTGAATCTGTATTGGTTATGGGACAAGTTATCGTTGGTGCGATGGCAGCTTCTTGGGTATCAATTTCAACTAACTTAGTAATTGCACAATCTTATGATGCAGAAACTGGTAAATTAACAGACGTAACATTAGGATCTAAATTAGATGGAGCTTTCCCTAAGATCTTAACAATGTTATTCGTATTGTTTGCTTGGTGGTTAATGGCTAAGAAAAACATTACTCCAATTAAAGTATTGTTATTGTTCGTAGTTATCGGATTCGTAGGATCTGTTGTAGGATTCTTAGGATAATCACTTAAGACAATTAAAGGCGGGCTTAACTTGTTAGGCCTGTCTTTTTTTCTTATAATAAGTATATGTATATTTGAAAAGGAGCGTTAATTATGAGTTTGAGCCGCAAAGAAAGAGATCAGCTTGCAGAAGTCATTCAAAGAGAAAATGAAATGGTATTAAAAGTGGGAAGAATGGTCAGAAATGCCTTTATGCTTACACTTGCTTTTGGTGCTGTTACATATTGGGGATGGTCAGGGATGACAGATCCAATGTTTCCTAATATTCCAATGAGTGTACGTAATGTAGCTAAATGGATTGCTTTGATTGGTTTGATTTTATCGGGTTTATTTACTGTTTTAGGATTTATATCTCATAGAAATGGAAAGAAAAGTGTATTAAAGAAGATTGATTTGTACGAAGAAAAGTAAAGATTTGTATATTTTAGTTTAATACAATTTAATTTTAACTAAAAACAACAATAAATGTGTCAATTATACACATAATTTCACACAATATAACTATACCTATCACTTTATTCTTTAGTAAAATACTGTTGAGCCAAAGATAGTGGCTCACTTCATAATCAAATTCCCTTTCTTAAAACTTTCTTGAGAAGCCCCGCTAAAGGGGCTTTTCATTTGCTTTTTTGAAAGTTGGACATACAAATAGTAGTTGCGATATAATAATATGGATGAAAGAAGTGTAATTTTTATGGAAGATAAAATACGAATTATAATGTATTCAAGTGCAGATAAAGTGGATGGCCAAGGTGTAGGTAGTGCCTATGAAGAACAGGTCAATCTAATTAAAGAAGGAGCTAGCGATATCTTTGAAGTGGGTATCAACAACTGGATCAAAACACCAGATATTCAGCATTTCCATACAGTAGATCCTACTTTCTATGTGAAGATGCAAAATCATAGAGCCGCTAACATTGCCTATTGTCATTTTTTACCGGATACTTTAGAAGGTAGCTTAAAAATTCCAGCACCTTTATTGAATGTATTTCGTTCTTATTTGATTCAATTCTATAAGAGTGCGGATCGCTTGGTCGTTGTAAATCCAAGTTTTATTGATGCGTTAGTCGAATATGGTATTGATCGAGAAAGAATTTACTATATTCCTAACTATGTATCTAAGGAAAAATTTTATCGTAAATCCGATGAGGCGTGTGCTGCCATTCGTAAAAAGTATGGTGTAGACAAGGATGCTTTTGTGGTATTGGGTGCAGGACAGGTACAAACGCGTAAGGGTGTACTTGATTTTGTGAATGTTGCCAAACAAATGCCAGACGTCCAATTCGTATGGGCTGGAGGCTTTTCTTTTGGTCGTATTACCGATGGATATGAGGAATTGAAGAAGTTACAGGAAAATCCACCTGAAAACTGTAAATTCTTAGGGATTGTTCCTAGAGAAGAAATGGTGGATCTATATAATATGGCGAATGTGCTTTTTGTGCCAAGCTATAATGAATTATTTCCAATGACGATTTTAGAAGCGGTGAACTTACATGTTCCATTGGTGCTTCGCGATTTGGATTTATATAAAGATATCTTATTTGATCGTTATATGCATGCCGATGATAATGAGGGTTTTAAAAATTGTCTGTTAAAATTGAAAAATGATTTAGATGTATATGCGAAGTATCAAAATGAGAGTCGTTTATTGAGTGAATTCTATTCGAAAGAACACGTATTGAATATGTGGAGAGAATTCTATTTGAGTGCTTATAAGGATAAACAAGAGGAATTATTAAACAAGAAAAAATAGGGGTTTTTATGAAAAAACAGAAGTACGCACTAAATCTGTTACTTATTCTTGCTTTAACGGGATTTGCCCTGTGGTTTGCGCTAAAGGATAATTTTCATCAGGTTTTAAAGTGCATTTCACAAATGAATCTGTTAAGCCTTGTCATAGTCTTATTGTGGGGTGTTCTTTTTACGGCGGTCTGGGGATTTGTATACTACGTATTAGGTAGAAAGTATACGGATCATTATACGCCGGGTAAAGGGATTCTTGTGGCCTTTATTGGTTCTTTCTTTTCGGGGATTACTCCGAGTAGTACGGGTGGACAATTTGTTCAGGCCTACATTATGAAGAAGCAAGGAATCAAAGTGAGTGATGGAGCCAGCTTGTTGTGGGCTGATTTCATTATTTATCAGACGACAATGATGATTTATGTTTCGATTCTGTTTCTCTTGCGTTTTGCGTATTACAGTGCTCAATCCGCATGGTTCAATATTATATTGTTGGGCTATATCATCAATGCAGTGGTTGTTGTAGCGTTATATACGATTGCGTTATTTCCTAGTATTTATATCAAGCTTTCGCGTATTTTAGTTAAGGTATTAACGAAGTTGCATGTTTTAAAGAATCCAGATAAGACATTGGATTCTTGGACTCTACAAGTCACGAGTTTTACTCGTGAAATTAAGGTGCTCGCAAAAGATAAGAAGAGTATCTTACTTTGTGTATGTATTAATGTGGTGCGTTTATCACTCTATTATTCATTGCCATTTGTGATTGCGCTAGCCTTACATATTCCATTGAAGATGAATGAGTTTATTGATGTCATGGCTCTATCTAGTTTTGTGACGATGGCCAATAGTTTTATTCCAATTCCCGGGGCAAGTGGGGGTACGGAAGTTGTCTTTTCATTGTTGTTTAGTGGCATGATGAAAAATTTAACGGGTGCCGTTTTAGTATTGTGGCGTTTTTCTACGTATCACATAGTGCTGATTATAGGTGGAATTTTATTTGTGTTTGTGAAGAATCATTATGAGAGAAAAGAGAGTAAGATCAATTTAGAAGGGATGTAGTATATGCGAATCGGACTATTTACAGATGCATATTTACCGGATATTAATGGGGTTGTTTCAAGTGTGGCAACCCTTAAACACGCTTTAGAAGAGCTGGGGCATACGGTATTTATTATTACGAATCATAAGGGGACAAAGATTGTAGAAGATGAGGATGGTCATATTCTTCGTTTACCGGGTCTTGAAATCAAGAAGTTTTATGGTTATAAGATGTCGAGTCCACTACAGTTTAGTGCGGATGCCTACATTGAAAGAATGGACTTGGATGTCATTCATATTCAGACGGAAGCGGGTGTAGGTATGTTTGGTCGTCAGATGGCGAAGGCTTTGCACATTCCTATTGTATACACGTATCATACGATGTATGAGGATTATACGCATTATTTTAATCCGCTTGATTTTGATTCGGTTGAAAAATTAGGGAAGAGTGTGATTCGTACTTTTTCTCGTGTCATGGCCAATGGTTCGCAGGCAGTGATTGCGCCGAGTGAAAAGACGAAGCAGGCTTTATTGCAGTATGGTGTAATAGCACCTATTTATATTGTTCCGACAGGTTTGGATTTGTCGGAGTATGATCGTAAAAATTTAGATGAAAATAGAGTTCAAAGTATTCGTGAAGAGTTAGGTTTTACAAGTGAAGATCGTATTGTGGTCTTTGTAGGGCGTATTGCCAAAGAGAAGGCAATCGAAATTCCGATTGAGGCGATAAGTAAAAATAACGATCCACATTTACACTTAGTCATTGTGGGTGGTGGTACGGATATGGAGTATTACCAGGATTTGGCTAAGAAGTATAATGTTGAAGATCGTGTGCATTTTACGGGTAAGATTCCTAAGGAAAATATTGCCTATTATTATGCGGCTTTCGATTGTTTTGTATCCGCTAGTTTATCGGAAACACAAGGGATGACATATATTGAGGCTTTAGCGAGTGGTTTATTAGTGTTTGGGCGTCGTGATGAGGTGTTGAAGGATTTGGTGGATGAAGGCAAGTCTGGATATTATTTTGATGATGCCAATGAGCTAAGTCAAAAGTGGGATGTTTTCTTTAGTAAATCCAAAGAAGAAAGAGATGCATTAAGAGCGTATTGTATTTCTAAAACAGCGCCTTATACAGAGAGTATGTTTGCGCATAAGGCTTTGAGTGTTTATAATCAGGCGATTGATGATTATAAGCGTGCCTATCATGTGGAGCGCATTCGTATGGTGGATGATTTTGTTCGTTTAACGGTAATGCGTGATTGTGATAATGAACCAGTCAAAGTAATGATTCCAACGGATGATTTCTTTGATTTAAAGATCACAAAGGATACAATGTTAGATGCATATTTGATTGACAACTATTTGGATATGCAGTTATTCTATAAGGCGTTTGAGTTAATGAAGAAGCGTGTTTTCTCAAATGATTATACGTCGTATCAAATGGTGCAATATGGAAAGAAATATTTGGGTCTAGATGAAGATCAGGCTTTGGATATTATTCATGAATTTATGGAACGTCATTGGATCGACGATAAGGAGTATGCCTTTGATAAGGCGCAGGCTTGGCATTCGTATGGTCAGCCTAAAATGCAGATTTGTCAAAAGCTAAAAAGAGCAGGCATCGCGGATGATGTAATTGAGGATGCTTTGGCAAGTTTGGATGTGGAAACAGAGCGTAGTAATGCGATCAAATTGGCTCGTCGTTTAGCGCATTCGCTAAAAGAGCAGTCGAGTCGCATGCAAAGGCAGACGCTAGTGAATAAGTTAGTGACGAAGGGATATTCGTTTGAATTGGCAAAACAAGTCTCGGAGTCGATTGAATTGGATGAAAATGATGATGAGGCACTACAAAGAACGATTGCGAAAGCGAAGCGTTTATATGCGACGTTTGATCAGCCTAAGCGTAATCAGAAGATTCAGACGTATTGTGTTCGTAAAGGATTTAATATATCAGCTATAAAAGAGGTTTTGGAAGGGGAAAGTGAATGAGAATTAATGAGATTACTCAGGAACAAAAAGTAAATATTAAGTGTTTGATTTCAAAGTGTGACAAGGGAAAAACCGTGAAGGATACACCTTATTTGTCTTTGATTTTAGAGGATGCAACGGGTGTATTGGATGCGAAATTTTGGAATTTAACGAATGAGCAGATTGAGCAGTATAAGGTGGGTCAGATTGTTGAGGTATTTGGAGATTCGATCATTCATAGAAATGCCGTTCAGTTAAGAGTGAGAAAAATGGTGGTCTTAGAAGGTGAAGATATTTCGGATTATGTAAGATTAGCGCCTATGTCTCGTACGGAAATGGAAGAGGAAGTAAAGACTTTGATGAATGAGATCACGGACTCAAATCTATATTGTGTGGTTGAAGAAGTATTAGAAGAAACGAAGGATTTATTCTATACATATCCGGCTGCCACAAGAAATCACCATAATTTTGTGGGAGGACTTGCCTATCATTCAATTAGTATGGCGCGTGTAGGACTAGATATTTGTCGTCAATATCCATTCTTGGATAAGGGATTATTGATTGCGGGTATCTTGATGCATGATGTTGGAAAGATTGATGAGTTGAGTGGTCCGGTTCTTCCTGAATATACAAATGAGGGGAATTTGTTGGGGCACATTAGTATTATGAATAATCGTTTGGATCGTGTGGCTGAAAAGCTGGGTGTAAACGATAAAGAGTGTGTTTTATTGTTGAAGCATATGATTTTGGCACACCATGGAAAGATGGAGTTTGGATCTCCTGTCCTTCCTATGATTCCAGAAGCGGAAGTGTTAACTTTACTAGATAATCTAGATGCACGTATGTATATGATGAAGCAGAGTTTAGATACAACGCAGCCAGGTCATTTTGGACCTCGTGTCTTTGCGTTAGAAGGTCGTATGATTTATCATCGAAAAGGAGAAGATGAAGAATGAAAATAGGTTTTGTATCATTGGGATGTTGTAAAAACTTAGTGGATTCTGAACAGATCATGAGTATGATCAAGAGGGGTGGTCATGAAATTGTGGCCAATCCTAAGGATGCACAGGCTATTATTGTGAATACTTGTGGTTTTATTGAGAGTGCCAAAGAGGAGAGTATCAATACGATTTTCAAGATGGCGAAGTATAAAGAGAAAAATTTAGAAAAATTAATCGTGTGTGGTTGTTTGGCACAAAGATATACAGATACATTAAGGGAAGAGATTCCTGAAATTGATGCGGTTATCCCAATTCGTGAGTATGATACTTTGGCTAGTCAGCTACAGAAGCTATTAGGTTCAGATACATTATTGGATAAGGCTGAACGAGTGATTACGGGAAATCCTTGGCAGGCGTATGTAAAAATCAGTGATGGTTGTTCGAATCGTTGTGCGTATTGTGCAATTCCTTTGATTCGTGGAGATCAAAAGTCTCGTACAATTGAGGATATTATGGAAGAGGTCAACTATTTGGCAAGTATTGGAGTGAAGGAATTAACTTTAATAGCCCAAGATACAACGAAGTATGGTTTGGATAATTATGGGAAGTTGATGCTTCCTGAATTATTGCGTCAAGTATCTAAAGTTGAGGGTCTTCATTGGATTCGTGTTCTGTATATGTATCCGGATGAAATTGTGGATGATGTATTGCAGGCTATGAGTGAGAGTGAGAAGATTGTTCCTTATTTTGATATTCCTATGCAGCATGCGAACAATCGTTTGTTGAAATTAATGAATCGTAGAGGACCAAAAGAGGATGTATTAAAGGTTGTGGATAAGATTCATACGATGTTTCCAAATGCGACTTTGCGTACAACTATGATTGTTGGTTTCCCTACAGAAACGGAAGAAGAGTTTGAAGAACTTGTGGATTTCATTAAGGAAATCAAATGGGATCGTATGGGTGCTTTCACATATTCGAAGGAAGAGGATACGCCTGCTTATGATATGGATGGTCAGATTGATGAAGCGATTCAAAATGAGCGTTTGGCTCGATTGATGGCGGTGCAGGAAGAGATTTCTAAAGAGAAGAATCAGGAAAAGATTGGTAGGGTCATTGAAGTTCTTGTTGAGGAAAAAGAAGGCTTGGTGGATCGTTATCGTGGAAGAAGTGCTGCGGATGCACCGGATGAAGTGGATGGTCAGGTCATCTTTACAAGTGATGAGCCTTTAGAATTAGGTTCTTTTGTGAAGGTGAAGATTACAGATGCCAAATCTTATGATGTTTACGGAACATGTGTAAGCGAATAGTTGGGTTGGATCCCATTGTATTTGAGGATTCTAGAATATTGATTGTGGGTTCTATGCCAAGTGCAATTAGTTTGAAAGAACAGATGTATTATGCGAATAAAAATAATCGGTTTTGGAAGATACTAGAAAGTATTTATCAAGAGAACGATAAGATAAAATTATTAAAAGTATCGCATATTGCACTTTGGGATATTTGTCATTCGTGTATAAGAAAGACGAGTGCGGATAGTGAGATCAAAGATATTGTGCCAAATGATATTCCAAAATTATTAGATTCATATAAAAACATTGAGAAGGTCATTTGTAATGGAAGGACAAGTCAGAATACGATGCAGAAGTATTTTCCGAATATTGAAACGGTATATTGTCCTTCGACTTCGAGTGCCAATGCACAGTTTTCGTTAGAACAATTGATTGAAATATGTAAGAAGGAGTTTTATGAATAAACTATATTGGGCAAAAGTAAAGGCGGATGCGAAGGTTCCGCAAAAGCGTTATGAAGATGCAGGATATGATTTATATCCTTGTTTTGAAGAAGATTACATGGTGATTGAGCCTCATGAAACGAAGTTAGTTCCATTGGGTGTGGCAAGTGCATTTGATCCAGAGTTTGTGATGATTTTAAAAGAGCGTGGTTCAACAGGAACAAAGGGTATTGCGCAAAGAAGTGGTGTCATTGATTCTGGTTATCGCGGTGAATATATGGCTCCGGTCACAAACTTGAATACGAAGCGTGTGGTTATAAAAAAACAAGATGTAGAATATAAGGAAGATGCGATTATATATCCATATGAAAAGGCAATTTGTCAGGGTGTTCTATTAAGAATGCCTCAGTTAGAAAGTGAAGAAATTTCTTTTGAAGAACTTCAGTCTATGGAGTCTGAAAGAATGGCTGGAAAGTTAGGAAGTTCAGGAAAATAATGAGGTCTATTGTCCTAAAGACAATAGATCTTTTTTGTTTAAAATTTGTTATAAAAAAAGATGATTTTTGGATTATATAACCGGTCTATAACCTAGTGAGTCCTATACTATAACCAGGATGATGAAAGGGTTATCAACTTTAACAAGAACAAAAGGAGGAATTTGTATGCTGAAAAACTTAAAAAAGGTGGCGGCAATTGTATTATCATTTGCGATGGCGTTCAGTTTGGCTTAGCAGACTCTTACTATGTAAATGCGGTGGAAGAACCGGTTGAACCTCAACAAGAGGAAACAACAACGACTGCACCACAAGAGCAAGAGCAAGAGGAAGTGCCAACAACTGAAGAAGAAACCCCTCAACAACAGAAAGAAGGACAACAACAACCTGCAGTAGAGGAAGAGCAGCCCGCGCCAGAAACAAAATCTGTAGAATTAAGTTATGTAGCAGAAGATGGAACAGTTCTTCATGAAACTGCTTCTCGTGATTTTAATGTAGACTACAGCTTAAAGACAGATAGTAGTGTTATGTTGAATTTTGATGGTTATACATTAAAGGATGTAATCATTAATAATTCTCAGACAGTTCCTGCTGATCAGGCTAATCTAAGTGTTACTTCAGATTTAGTTAGTGTTAAATTTGTCTATGTAAGTGTAAATACTAAAGAAGACAAACAAACAAGTGAAAATAATGAACAAACTAAAACTGAAGAAGCAAGTGAAGATGATGCTGAGGCAGACCCGGAAACCAAGGAGGAATTACCTGAGTATCCGGCATTTGATCAAAGTGAAACAGCTGGTAATGTAGTCGTTCATGCGACAGCAGCTGAGGGTGTTTTACCAAGAGATTCTAAGCTTGTTGTAAAACGTATCACAAGAAAGGCTATCTTAAATGCGGTTGAAGATACAGTTTCTGAAAAGAACAAAGAAATGGATTCAGCAGTAGCTTTGGATATCACAATCCAAAATAAAGATGGTGTTGAAATTCAACCAAATGGTTCAGTAAATATTAGTTTTGAAAATGCAGCAGTAAGTGGTGATGAAATTAATGTTTACCACGTAACAGATGATGCGAGTGCAGTCACTGAAGTAGCTACAAATACTCAAAGTTTTGATGCAAATCACTTCTCTATTTATGTTATTACGGGTGAAAAAGAAAAACCATTAACAACATTCAACTTTTTTGATGCGAATGGAAACATCGTAAGTACACAGATTGTTAAAACGGGTGATACATTGATTACTCCAACAGCTCCAGATGTTGCTGGAAAAGCATTTGTTGGTTGGTATGATGGTGAAACAAAGTTTGAAGATTTCAATACAGCATTAACAATCACTGAAACAACAACTCGTAAAATTACAGCAAAATATGAAAATGCATTATATGTTTACTTCTATAATCCAGCTGGTACACAAATTATGCGTACAGAAAAAGTTGGGGATCACTATCCACATGGTTATACAGATGTATCTTATGATGTTGACTCAACTCATAAATTAGTTGGTTGGGCAGCAGAAAGAAATGGTACTGAAAATATCGCAGATAAAATTACAGTTCCAGAAGGAAGTACTTCTGTTAATGTATATGCAATCATTAAAGAAGGCTATTGGATTTCATTTGATTCAGATGGCGGATCTATTGTTGATTCCCAATTCGTATTAAATGGTGACAAACTTACTTTGAATAAATCTACAACACCTACAAAACCTGGTTATTCATTTGATGGCTGGTACAATGGATTATCTAAAGTAGAGAATGGCGCAACAGTTACGTCTCCAATGACATTAAAGGCTCATTGGAATGCTGCACAAGTAAACTATACAGTTATTCACTGGTGGGAAAATGCCGATGATGATGGATATTCATTCCATGAATCTGAAACTAAGACAGGTCTTACTGGAACAGAAGTAAACGCAGCTGCAAAATCTTACAATGGATTTACTACACAACCAGTAACTAAAAAGACAATCAAGGGTGATGGCTCTACAATCGTTAGTGTTTACTATAAGAGAAATATTTATAAAGTGGAATTCTTCGATGCGAGAGGAAGGACTCAATATAAAGATTTAACTATTGAAGCTAAATACGGTCAGGATATTAGTAAACAATGGCCTACAAAGAATGAAAGTTCGTCTTGGCTTACTAAGCCAAATGGAAGTACATTCCAAGCAAACATAGCTACAATGCCTTTATATGGAGCAAAGTTCTATGGTCCTAAAACAGGTTATGGTACTGAAACTGCATCTTACTATGTACAAGTCTTACCTGGAGAAACAGGCACAGTTAAAATGGATGGTATTCAATATAAATTGGATCATAAAGATGCTTCTCCTGGTAGTTATTATGGTACTACTACTGTAACTGAAGAAGATCAGTATCCGTTAAAAGGTTATACTTTCAATGAAGGGCCAAGTACAAAGATAGGTGAAAGATATGATGGAGCTAAGTTCTACTATACTCGTAATTCTTATAACTTAAAGTTTATTAATAATGGTAAACAAGATAAGACTGTTTCTAAGAAGTATGAACAAAGTATTTCAAGTGAGAACTATACTCCTGTAAGGCCTGGCTCATTGCCGGATTATTATGAATTTGATGGTTGGTATGATAATGAACTTTGTGAAGGGGAAGCATTTGATTTTAATGGTAAGAAGATGCCAGCACAAAATGTGACTCTATACGCAAAATGGACAGCTAAGAAGATTAACTTAACTTATAACTTAAATAATCCTGAAGGCGATGTAGTTAAGGGTACTAAAAAGGTAGAAGCTGGTACGATTGCCAATACAGTATTGCCAAGTGCAACAACGACAAGTGATTATTCATTTGCCGGATGGTATTTTGCGGATGGAAATGGAAATATTACTGCGGATGCATATAACACAAATGAAGCGATCACAAAGGATACAAGTGTTATTGGTAAGTGGCTATACAATGGTGAATTAAAAGTTGTTTATGATCCTGGTACAGAAGGATCAAAGGCAACAGTTCCAACGGATAGTAATATCTATGCAGGTGGAGCTAAGGTTACCGTAGCTAAGAATGCGACAACAACTTCAAAAAAGAAATTCTTAGGATGGAAGTTAAAGGGAAATTTATATCATCCTGGAGATGCATTTGAAGTTAATAAGGATTTAGCAAATGATGACAACGTTATTACATTGACAGCAGTCTGGGGAAGTGAAGAACACTCAACAACAATGAGCTATAATCCAGGCAATGGTCGAGGAGATGTAACAAAGGTTGAAGTTAAGAATAACGAAAGTGTTACATTAAAATCTGAAAAATCATTAGGCTATCAAGCTCCTGAAGCAAAAGGCAAAGAATACTACTTTGCAGGTTGGGCAACATCTATGGATGATGCTAATAATGGTAAAGCTACTTATGCAGCTGGACAGACCGTTCATGTAGATGTAAATGGTGAAAATGTTCTATATGCGACTTGGATTGAAAAGACAGTCATTACATTAGTTGCAAAAAGTAATACTGTTACATACAGTGGTGAAGCTCAATCAGTTGAAGGCTTTGGAGATGTGGCTGATGGATACACTATTTCTGGTTTAACTGCAAAAGCTACAGGAACTAATGTTGGTGAATATACAACTGAAATCAAGGGTACTGCTAAGGTTACAAAAGAAGACAAGGACGTTACAGGAAAAGTTGTTGTCAATGTAGTACCTGGTAAGTTAACGATTTCTAAACGAAATGTCACATTGACAAGTGCAAGTGATGAAAAAGTCTATGATGGAAATGCATTGACAAATGATACAGTAACAGCGGATGGATTCGTTGAAGGTCAAGGCGCAACATATAATGTTACAGGAACAATCACAAATGTAGGTGAAAAAGCGAATGCCTTCGAATATTCATTGAATAAAGGAACAAATCCAGACAACTATGAAATCAAAAAGGCTGAAGGAACATTAAAGGTTACTCCAGTTACAGATAAAGTAACAGTAACAATCACAGGTAATACAGGTTCAGTGAAGTATGATGGAAATAGTCATAAAGTAACAGGCTATACTTCAACATTCAGTAATGGCTTATATACAGAAGCTAACTTCAAATTCAGTGGAAAAGCAGAAGCAAGCAGAACAGATGCTGGTCAAACAGATATGGGCTTAGCTGTAGAACAATTCACTAACACAAGTGCTAACTTCACAAATGTAGAATTCGTAGTCACAGATGGATACTCAAAAGTAGAAAAACGAAATGTTACATTGACAAGTGCAAGTGATGAAAAAGTCTATGATGGACATGCGTTGACAAATAACAAAGTTACAGCAAGTGTTGACGGATTCGCTGAGGGTGAAGGTGCAACATATGATGTTACAGGATCTCAAAAAGATGTTGGAGAAAGTAAGAATACATTCACATATACATTGAATAAAGGAACAAATCCAGACAACTATGAAATCACGAAGGCTGAAGGTAAATTAATTGTTACAGCTGATGCATCTGAAGTTGTTGTAACTATTACAGAAAACAGTGCTAACGTAACATACGATGGTAATGAACATGAAGCAACTGGATATACTACATCAATTACAGGCGGAACAGATTACAAAGAAGGAGATTTCACGTTCAATGGAAATGCTTCTGTAAAAGGTACAGATGCTGGAACATATAACATGGAATTGAAACCAGAAGACTTCCAGAATACAAATAACAACTATTCAAAGGTAACTTTCGTAATCGTTGATGGAACATTAACAATTTCTAAACGAAATGTCACATTAACAAGTGCAAGTGATGAAAAAGTCTATGATGGAAATGCATTGACAAATGGAACAGTAACAGCGGAAGGATTCGTAGAAGGTCAAGGTGCAACATATAATGTTACAGGATCTCAAAAAGATGTTGGAGAAAGTAAGAATACATTCTCTTATACATTGAATGAAGGAACAAATGCTGACAACTACAATATCACTAAGACTGAAGGAACATTAAAGGTTACTCCAGTTACAGATAAAGTAACAGTAACAATCAC
>ERZ773221.342-NODE-342-length-56141-cov-5.569839_pt1 | contig 56141 bp, 47 predicted proteins | sample MGYA00580994_ERZ773221 | MGnify/ENA primary metagenome ERZ773221 (study PRJEB29015, sample SAMEA2737758) | human gut metagenome | biome: human gut; feature: human-associated habitat; material: faeces | place: China | collected 2012 ... | reverse complement strand
TATCTCCCCTGAAAGGGGAGGTGGCTGCGAGCTTTGCGAGCAGACGGAAGGGTTGTGTAAGCAAATATGACTTTAGGAAGAAAGGTGAGCCTCTCCTTGGGGAGAGATGACATCGCGTAGCGATGACGGAGAGGGGTCCATCATACATATGCTATTAGTAAGTTTATCAACAACAATCCCCTCTCAGTCGCCCTACCGGGTGCCAGCTCTCCCCTAGAAGAGCCTAATCCCCCACCCAAAACGCAAAAGAACCGCCTTGCGGCGGTTCTCTGCCGACAGCGCCGAGCGCTGCCGATTTTAGGAAGTTTTTGTATGAAGGTTTATCAGAAAGTGAAGGTTACGTCAGTCCAGAAGCGATGGTCTTTGGTGCGATCAAGATCAGCAGCAATACCAGGAAGCTCTTTCATCAGCTTGGATTCGGTGTTATAGTATGCAACGTTAGCTACAATGTTTTTAGCAAGGGTGTAGTTAGCGCCAACGCCGAAGCCCTTGAAACCGGTCATGCCAAAGGTGTTAGCATCAGTGGTGTGTGCAACATAGGTTTGTGCGCCTTGGTCATAGTATTTAGCCCATGCGCCCCAGCTGCCTGCATCCTCAGCCTTTGCACCCTTATAAGCCAAGCCGATAACAAAGCCGTCGTCATCCAGGTATTTATCAATAGCTTTGTTAATGTTGCCATCACTACGATCATTAAGTTTGTCAGCAGACAAATCACCCTTCAGATACATAGCGGACAGATTGAAATGCCCCATATCATAGCTCAAGCCTGCATGCCAGATGCCGTTGTCAATATCAGTTTTGTCAAAGTTACCATTGTCAAATGCAACAGAGCCGGTTCCCATATCTTTGAATTGAGTGTAGCCGGCAGTAGCCTTCAAGCCCTTAGCCAACTCGCCTTCTACTGCCAAGCCCCAATACTTGCCGCCATTAGTAATATCACCAGTTTCAGTATTAATGCCATCATTTATCATAAACGGTACTACAGTAATATCATCAGTTGCCTTGCCTGCAAAGCCTTTTACCTTAACCTTGTTGCCATAAGACAGCTCCAGACCATCAGCACGGGTATCATAGATATTGCCGTCAGCAATTACCAAGTTATAACGGCCTGCACGTACTGCCATGCCGCCCAGCTTGCCGTCTACATAAGCGCGTTGGAAGCTTGTATTTTCATCACCGGCATTATTATTCAGGTTCTGAACATTCTGCAGCATGCCGGTGTAGGTCCAGTCATCATTAATCATACCGTTAATCCAGATGCGGGAACGGATATCTGCCACATGGTTGGAATCATTGCCCAAAACTCTGTAACCTCTGTCTAAAGTCCTTCTTGACATTGCACCGTCTTGGTCAACATAACGGAAGCGAACTTCACCGGTAATTTTTACATTGTCAGCCTTTTTCTCCAGGTTAGCTACGCGCACGCCCAGGCTGTCCAGCTCGTCAGCAAATTCTGCTGCCAGCTTGTCAACATTAGCGCCCTTTGCCATTGCTCTAGCAACGATTTGTGCCATTTCATAGCGAGTCATCAGCTTGTCGCCGCCGAAGGTGCCGTCGCCGTAGCCATCGATTACGCCTGCAGCTGCCAACTTGTTGATGCTGTCATATGCCCAGTGTCCGGCAGGAACGTCGCTGAACGGGTTAGCAGCGTAAGCAGAAGCGGTTACACCAAGAGCCATTGCCATTGCGAGTACTAAAGATTTTTTCATGATAAATTCCTCCTCTTTAAGTAAAGTATTCTTTACCTTGCGGAGGCTTGCGCTGCCTATTGCCAAAATTTGCCTTGTTTCATTTTGGGTTTTGCATTGCTCGCTCCGTTCGGTAAAGCAGGAAAAGCAAGAAGGATTAGTTGTTTTTCCTTTGCTTTTGGCTGTAGTATATCGAATTTTTAGTAACTTGTCCCTACCCGAAATGGCAAATTCGGGTAGGATGAGGGGGGATTTTTAGGATTTTTTGTGGGAATCTTAGAAAAAATTTTAGTTTTAGTGCTTATTTTAACTTAAGTGAGCACAACCCTCAGTCATCGCCTACGGCGATGCCAGCTCCCTTGACGCTAAGACCCAGTTTATCGCAAGCTATGCGTCGCGAGAAACTGTTGGTCGTGCTAATGTCGCTTTGCGACGCAGGGAGCATATAAAAGTTCGGTGTAATTGCGAACTGTAATTTTAAATCTAGCCTGCTATATCTCCCCTGAAAGGGGAGGTGGCTGCGAGCTAAGCGAGCAGACGGAAGGGTTGTGCGAAAATCGAGGAAAAGTATATGCTTAGAAAATTACTGATACTGTCTGTACTGTTATTTACTTTTATATTTGCTTCTGCTGCAGTTGCCGCCGAGCAAATCCGCATAGGAATTGTTGTGGGGCAGGCAACGGCAGAGCTGAGCTGTGAGGATGAATTCACAGTGCGTGACAGCTATGGCAAAACGACTACGATGCCTAAGGGAAAATATTTCATCCATGCGCAGCAGGGAAAGCTTTTCTTTGATGATAAAAATGAATTTGGTAATGAAGCGTTTGTTGCTGCGGCGGCAGGCAAAAGCTCACCGCAAATCAATAAACGCAGCTACAAGGGTGATTTTAAGCTGCAGGCCGAGCAGGGCAATAAGCTTTTAGTGGTCAACAGACTGCCGCTGGAGGATTATCTGGCGAGCGTGCTGCCAGCCAAAACGATGTCCGTATGGCCTGATGAGGTTATCAAGGCGCAGGCGGTTGCTGCCCGCAGCTACGCTTTATATAAAATGCAGCACAGCGATAAGGCCTATGCTTTGCTTGCGACCGACAGGGAGCTGCCTTACGGAGGTACCGGCAAGCGCATTGAAAAGGATGCTGTGACGAAGCTAATTCAGGCGACGAAAGGACAGTATCTGGTTGATGCTTACGGTCGAGCGATTGAAGCTGTCACTACTTCAAGCAGCGGCGGCAGAACCGAAAGCGCGTTGAATCTGCGCGGTACTGCCGTAAGCTATCTGCAGTCGGTAGAGGATTACGACAGCGACAGCCCGGAATATACCTGGGAAAGCCGCATTGCTCCGGCGCTTTTGGAAAGCCTGGCAGCGCAGCGCGGTTATACCACCGGCAAGCTGACGAGTATACGCCTCTCCCCGCTTGATGATGCAGGTGTTGACAGAACGCCCACGGGACGGGTAAAATATATTATCCTTTCAGGTGAGGCCGGCGCTGTCAAAATCAGCGGCAGTGAGCTGCAGGACCTGTTAGGTCTGAACAGCACCTTATTTGATATCGAAACCGGTACGCCGGTGCCGGAAACACTCAAGGTGCCTATCGAAGATCATTACGGTATGGAAATAGGCAGCAAGGATATAGGCATCAAGGTCAATGAGTCGAAAAAGCCCGTCTGGAAAAATTTAGTGCGCAGCTACCATTTGCTGGGCGGCGGCAAGGAAGAGAAAATTATTTTCCGCGGCAAGGGCAAAGGCTCCGGCCTCGGTTTGAGTGCTTGGGGTGCGCGCGGTATGGCTAACGCCGATGCCAAGGCTACCTATAAAACAATTCTGGCACACTATTATCCCGGAATTCAGCTTGTTCGTTAGCAGGAAGCTATGTGTCCTGTAATATATAAGAAAAGAGAGAATTTTGCATGTTAGTAACTGATTTTGATTATGATTTGCCACAGGAGCTTATTGCTCAGCATCCTATGGAGCCGCGCGATCATTCGCGCCTGCTGGTTGTTGACAAAAAGACCGGTGAAATTGAGCATAAGCATTTTTATGATTTGGTAAATTATCTTAAGCCCGGCGATGTGCTGGTGTTTAATGATACCCGCGTTATTCCCGCGCGTCTGCACGGCACGAAGGATACCGGTGCTCATGTCGAGGTATTCCTGCTGACCCGCAGAGATGCAACCGACTGGGAGGTTCTGGTGCGCCCCGGCAAAAAGCTGCAGGTTGGTGCCAAGATTAACTTCAGCGATGAATTAAGCTGTGAGGTTATCGAGCACACCGACTTCGGCGGACGCGTAGTTCGCTTCAAGTATGACGGTATCTTCGAAGAAATTCTTGACCGTCTGGGTGAAACTCCTCTGCCGCCGTATATCACGGCACCGCTGGAGGATAAGGAGCGCTATCAGACTGTTTATAACCGTGAGCGCGGCAGTGCTGCCGCTCCGACCGCAGGTTTGCACTTTACCAAAGAGCTGCTGCAGAAAATCAAGGATATCGGCTGTGAAGAGGTTTTTGTAACGCTGCATGTAGGCCTTGGTACCTTCCGCCCCGTAAGTGAGGCGAAGATTGAGGACCATAAGATGCATAAGGAGTTCTACACAGTATCGCAGGAGGCTGCGGATGCAGTAAATAAGGCGAAGGCCGAAGGACGCCGTATTATTGCGGTAGGCACCACGGCAGTACGCACTTTGGAGGCTGCGGGCGCTGACGGTCAGTTGCACGCAGGCAGCAGCTGGACGAATATCTTCATCTACCCCGGTTACAAATTCCGTCTGGTGGATGACCTCGTAACCAACTTCCATCTGCCGCAGAGCACACTGCTGATGCTGGTAAGCACTCTGTCTACCCGTGAGATTATGCTGCAGACCTACAAGAAGGCGGTTGAAGAAAAATATCGCTTCTTCTCCTTTGGCGATGCCATGTTTATTACAGACCTCAATAAATAAAATTTTTTGCCTTCGCCGCAAAGCCGAAGGCGCTGATAAATATTTTTAGGAGTTGCATATGACAAAACACGCAGTAACCTACGAACTAATTAAAGAATGTCCGCGCAGCGGTGCGCGTCTCGGCCGCCTGCATACGCCGCATGGTACGTTTGAAACTCCGATGTTTATGCCTGTAGGCACACAGGCAACGGTAAAAACTCTGGCACCGGAAGAGCTGTACGATATGGGCAGCCAGGTTATTTTGTCGAATACCTATCATCTGTTTTTGCGTCCCGGTCACGAGCTGGTGCGCAAGGCAGGCGGTCTGCATAAGTTTATGAACTATAAACGCGGTATGCTTACCGACAGCGGCGGCTTCCAGGTATTCAGCCTAGGCGCTATGCGCAAAATCACCGAAGAGGGCGTAATGTTCCGTTCGCATATCGACGGCAGCAAGCAGTTCCTTTCTCCGGAGGTTTCTACTCAGGTGCAGGAGGCATTGGGCGCTGATATCGCGATGGCTTTTGATGAATGCATTCCGTATCCCGCAGATTTTGATTATGCCAAGCGTTCTACCGAGCGTACCACTCGCTGGGCTAAGCGCTGTCTGGAAACGCATACGCGTGAGGACCAGTCCATGTTCGGTATCGTGCAGGGCGGTATGTATCCCGAGCTGCGCCGCATGAGCGTGCAGCAGCTGACGGAGCTTGATTTCGCCGGCTATGGTATCGGCGGTCTGTCCGTAGGCGAGCCTAAGCCGATGATGTACGATATCCTTTCGCAAACCACCGAGCTGATGCCGAAGGATAAGGCGCGCTATCTGATGGGCGTTGGCACTGCTGACTGCATTGTAGAGGCTGTAAACCTGGGCGTTGATATGTTTGACTGTGTATTCCCGACACGTGTTGCCAGAAACGGTACCGCTATGACGCACACCGGCCGTTTGGTAGTACGCAATGCAACCTACGCAGAGGATTTCCGTCCGATTGAGGAAGGCTGCGACTGCTATGCCTGCCGTAACTTCAGCCGTGCTTATATCCGCCATCTGTTCAAAGCAGAGGAGATTTTCGGCCTGAGACTCTTGTCTATTCATAATCTGCATTTCCTGCTGCATTTCGCCAAGGAAATCCGTGAGGCTATCGCTAATGACTGCTTCCCTGAATTCCGCGAAAGATTCTTAGAAAATTATCGTTGATAACAAGGATTTTTCCGATTTACAGAGAATATATAAAAGTGGTATAAACAAACCAAACTATTGCATACTAAAATGTTTGCAAGAGGAACCTGCAAATATGTCCGAATTTGCGGGAAGTGATAAAATGTGGAGGTGTTCAATATGCAAGGTGGAGATACAATGGCTTTGCTCAATTCTCTCTGGCCCTTTGTTTTAATGGGCGGCATATTCTATTTCATGCTGTGGAAACCCCAGAAAAAAGAGCAGCAGAAAAGACAGGATTTGTTAAACAGCCTGAAGGAAGGCGACGAAATCATTACCATTGGCGGTATCTATGGTAAGATTACTGCTATTTCCGAAAAACGCGTTAAGGTAGAAGTTGCCGAGGGCGTAGTAATCGAAATGGCGCGCAATGCTATCAGCGGCTTCCAAAACCCCGCTAAGAATTCCTGATGGTGATTGCAGAAGAAAAAGTTGAGCTGCGCAAGTATTTTAAAAGGCTGCGGTCGCAACTGACCGCAGAGCAGGCTGCTTCCGGCAGCCTGCTGACTGCCCGTCAGATACTGGCCTGTGATGCATATCGCAAAGCGAGCTGCATCATGGGCTATTTGGCTTTTGGCAATGAGCTGTCTGTAGACCTGGTTTTGCAGCAGGCCTTGGCTGACGGCAAAACTGTTGCCGTGCCGCTGGTGCAGTCGGCAACGGAGATGGCTCCTGTTCAGCTGGAAAACATGCTGAACTTTGAGCTTGACCGTTACGGCATCCGCAGCGTCCGCCAACCGGCGAAGCTGCTGCAGCCGCAGCAGCTTGACCTTGTACTGGTGCCCGGAGTGGCCTTCGGCCGCGACGGCAGCAGACTGGGGATGGGCGCGGGCTATTATGACCGTTTTCTGCCGCAGGCGGAAAACGCATTGCTCATGGGCATCGCTTACGATGCTTTTATTCAGCCGAGTCTGCCGCGGGATGAATTTGACGTGCTTGTACAGCTTTTAGCAAGTGAAAGCGGGATTACCACTCTCCGTCCGCTTAGCTTATAAATTAAATCCAGTTAATCCAAAAAAATCTTAAGGAGGAAGTTATTTTGCGTTGGAATGAATTCGGGAAATTTCTGATTGTCGCTTTGGCGATTATCGGCGGTTTCTGCGTATACATCTCGCCTCTGGCTAATTCCATTAAACAGGGCTTGGATCTGCAAGGTGGTACTCATGTAGTTTTACAGGCTGTGGATACGCCGGAACTTAAGGTTGACGATGACGCTGTCAACCGCAGTGTAAAGGTTATTGAGCGTCGTGTCAATGAGTTGGGCCTGACCGAGCCTGTTATTCAGCGTCAGGGCAAAGACCGTATTATTGTTGAGCTGCCGGGCGTAAAGGACCCTGAAAAAGCTATTGCTATGCTGGGCCGTACCGCTATGCTGCAGTTCAAGGATGAAAGTGGCAAGGTTGTTCTCACAGGCAGTGACCTGAAGGACGCTAAGGCACAGGTTTCCCAAGGCAATCAGGCTGTAGTAGGCCTGGAATTTAATGATGAGGGCGGCAAAAAATTTGCTGACCTTACTGCCCGCAATGTAGGCAAAAAAATCGCTATCGAGCTTGACGGCCAGGTACTGACCGCTCCTGTAGTACAGGAAGCTATCACCGGCGGCCATGCACAGATTTCCGGCTCCCGTAACGTTGAGGAAGCCGAGCATCTGGCAATCCTGCTGCGCAGCGGCAGTCTGCCGGTTAAAATCGAAGTTATGGAAAACCGTACCGTTGGTCCTACCCTCGGTCAGGATTCCAAAGACAAGAGCGTTAAGGCCTTCAGCATCGGTATCATCGGCGTATTTGTATTTATGCTGCTGTTCTACCGTCTGGCAGGCGTAGTTGCGGACATTGCTCTGCTGCTGTACGTAATGCTGCTGCTGCTGGTAATGCGTTATCTGGGTGCAACACTGACACTGCCCGGTATCGCAGGTATTATCCTGTCTGTCGGCATGGCGGTTGATGCCAACGTACTGATTTTCGAACGCTTCAAGGAAGAGGTTAAGCGCGGCAAAACTTTGCGCAGTGCGATGGATTCCGGCTTTGGCCGTGCTATCGTAACCATCCTTGACTCCAACCTTACTACTATCATGGCTGCAGCCGTACTGTTCTACCTGGGCACCGGTCCTATCAAGGGCTTTGCTGTTACCCTGGCACTTGGTACCTTGCTGAGTATGTTTACCGCAGTAACCGTTACCAAATTCCTGCTGCGCTTTTTGATTTACAGTAACATCACCAATAGGCCCTTCCTGTTTGGTGCAAAAGCACCGAAAGCAAAAGAGGAGGTGGCTAAATAATGAAGTTCTCTATCGTTAAGCGTTATAAAATTTTCTTCGCTATTACCATCACCTTCCTGATTATCGGTATCGGCTCCATGCTTTTCAAGGGCTTTAACCTGGGCATTGACTTTACCGGCGGCAGTATCATGGATTTGGAATTCAAAAATCCTGTTACCGTTTCTCAGGTACGTGAGGTGCTTAAAGAAAAGAATCTGGGCAATGCTATTATCCAGCTGGAAAGCAGCGACAGCAATGCCAAGAGCTCTAAGGGCGTGCTGATTCGTACCGGCGTTATCAGCGACGAGCAGCGTCAGCAGGTAATGACCGACCTGAAGAGCAAGGTTGGTGACTTTGCTATCCAGCGTGTTGAAAACGTTGGTGCTACCGTCGGCAGCGAGCTGATTCAACAGGCTGTTATGGCGATTGTGCTTTCCTGGTTCCTGATGATTGCTTATATCACCATCCGCTTTGAATTCCGCTTCGCTCTGGCAGCGATTGTCGCTTTGATTATCGACGTACTGGTAACCCTGAGCTATTTCTCCCTCTTCCATATGGAGCTTGATTCCTCCTTCGTTGCAGCTTTGCTGACGGTTGTAGGTTATTCTGTCAACGGTACCATCGTTATCTTCGACCGTATCCGTGAAAACCTGAAAATCCATCGCCGCAGCGAAAGCATGACAGAAATGGTAGACAACAGTATCTGGCAGACCATGGGACGCAGTATCTATACTGTAGGTACTTCTCTGTTTGCTGTTGTAGCTATCTTCATCTGGGGCGGTGAAACTATCCGCAACTTCTCCTTTGCTATGCTGGTAGGCTTCTCCAGTGGTGCTTATACCTCTACCTTCCTCGCAGGTCCGTTATGGATGATGCTGCGTAAGCTGAAACCCGGCAGAGATTAAAATTAAAACTATAGCCTGTGTGCATTCGGAAAAATGAATGCCGCAGGCTATTTTTTCTTGTTTTTGGCGGCTGAAAAAGCTACAATAATAGGTGATATCGCAAGAGAAGCTTTTGCTGTTATCGGTGTTGTTAAGGAGAACTGGAATGATTTATATTTTGAAATTTATCGCAGCCTTTTTGCTGCCTCCGGGTTTGTTTGTGCTGCTGGGAATAATCTTGAGTGTTTATTTATGGCGGCAGCGCAAGCGCTTCGGCCGTTTTGCTTTCAGCTTAAGCGCTGTTTTGACGCTGCTGTTATACTTTAGCTCTACCTTATTGGGAGCCAAGCTGTTGGGGCAGCCGCTGGAGAACCGTTACAGCCAGCAGCAGCCTGACGCTGCGCAGGTGATAGTTGTTCTGGGCGGTGGCAGCGTCGGTTCCGTACCGGATGGCACTGAGCGCGGCGGCCTGATGTCCGCCGGTGCGGCGCGCCTGCTGACGGCAGCGCGCCTGGCGAAGCAGCATTCGCTGCCGGTGCTCATCAGCGGTGGGCAGGTGTTTAGCGATGGCGCAAGCGAGGCGCTGGTCGCCGAGCGGATTCTGTTGCAGCTGGGGCTCCCGCAGGAGCAGATTATCGTCGAGACGCAGGCCAGGACAACGATAGAAAATGCTGCCTATTCTGCTGCACTCTGCCGTGAACGCGGCTATAAAAATGTACTGCTGCTGACAAGCGCGCTGCATATGCCTCGCAGCATGCAGTTTTTTGATAAATACTTAGGCGGGCAGGGAATTAAGGTTGCCGCCTATCCCTGTGATTACACGCTCAACCCTAAGGGGCAATTTAATCCGCGCTGGCTGGTGCCACAGCTGCAGGCATTTGATATAACCTGTATGGCATTACACGAATATGTGGGGATGGCAGGTGCTTTTTTACAGCGTTAAATTGCAGTAGTCAGCTGCAAGCAGCCTGTGAATTTGCATATTTTCCACCTTTTTTGTATAATAAGTAACAGATAGAAACAAATATTATTTTTGGGTGAGGTATATTATGAAAAAAATTCTGTTCTTAGTTTGCCTGCTGCTGTGTCTGCTGCTTGCCGGCTGCGGACCGCAGGAAAAGAATGCCGCCGACAGCGGTAAGGTTTTGTACACGGTGACGGATGCAACAGGCACTAAGCTGAGCTTCAGCGAAAAGCCGCAGCGCATTGTGAGCCTGAACGTATCTGCCGATGAAATTTTGCTGGATATGGTCGACAGTAAGCGCTTGGCAGCCTTGTCGCTGCTGGCTGACGATTCCGGTATCTGCAGTGCCGGTGACAAGGTTAAATCCGTCAAGGGCAGAGCGCAGGGCAGCAATCTGGAAAGCGTGTTGGCCATGCAGCCTGATCTTGTTATCATCCCGGATTATACCGTGGAGCCGATTCAGGGACTGCGCAGTGCCGGACTCAAGGTTTATGTGTGCCATACGCCGAATAATGTGCAGGATATCTTCAAGTTTATCAAGGAAATCGGCTCTGCCGTAGGCGAAGAAGCCAAGGGCGAGGAGATGGCCAAAAACATGGAAGCACAGCTGGAGGCTGTGCGTAAGCAGGCGCTGCAGGCTGCAGGCGATAAGCCGCTTAATGTACTGGCGCTCTCCTTTACCGGACCGCTGGGCATGAAGGGAACCTTTAGTGGCTTGTGCCATTATGCAGGCGTACATAACGCGCTGGACGGTATGGATATTCCGTATCAGGGGAACCTGTCGGAGGAAAAAATGCTGGAGCTTAATCCGGAGCTGATTATTACTCCGAGCTGGGATTACAGTAAAAAAGGCGACCCGGAGCAATTCCGTCAGCGCATTTTACAAAATCCAGCCTATAAAAGCATTAAGGCTGTAAAAAACGGCCGCGTACAAAGCCTGCATGACAATTATTTATACAGTACTTCGCAATATACTGTTAAGGCGGTGCAGGAATTGGCACATGCCGCTTACGGAATTTAGTTAGGAGATGCAGTGGCAATGAGATTGCTCAAAACAATTGGTCTGACACTTTTATTGACAGTGGGAATGCAGCTGTGTGCTGCTGCCGAGAAGCAGGAAGCGTTTTATACAGGTGAAAAAATCAAGGGATATGACAAGGGTAGCTTTGTGGTTCTGGAAGAGGATGATATTAATTTTCGCAGTGCCGCCAAGGACGGTAATGTTTTAAAGGTGCTGCCTCATCATTCGCTGCTGCGTGTTATCCGCCAAAGCGGTGACTGGCTGGAGGCCGAATCGGACGGTGTGAACGGTTTTATCTACGCGCCCTATACTGTTGCTGGCAATAGGGATGAGCTGACGCAGGACGATTTTGCTCTTGGCTATGCCGCACTCGGACAGCAGTTTGACGAGCAGGAGGCCGAGGAGCGCCTAGGTGCTGTCAAGCAGGAGAAAATAGATAAAAAGCGTAAGCAGATAAACTATACATTTGATGGTGCCGTAATCAGTGTTGCCCGCAAAAAAAAGGCCGTGGAAGCAATTCGCGTAGTCGATCCCAAGTATATTACAATGCGCGGCGTAAGCATCGGTGACAGTGCCGGCAGAGCTGTAGGACAGTACGGTTTGCCTGATGCGGTTGTTTATGCTGCCGATAATACGACCTACGAATATTTTTGGCAGGATGACAAGGAGCAGCCGCTGCGTTTTGCGCTGGAGGTTGACAAGCAGAGCCGTGTGACAGCCTTTATTCTGGAGAAGCTGAAGAAAAAATAACAGTCTGTTGTCAGTCTTTGCGGACTAAATACAATCAGGCCTTAAATGAGCATGTATACACTAAAAATCCTGCTTTATAAGCAGGATTTTTTTGTGTGCTGGCAGAATTATAACAGTTATAATATATTAAAATTTATACTAAAGGAGTTGAGCTGAATGCCGTTTTTAATCTTAGTTATAATTATTTGTATGATAGTAGCATTGTTTGCCGTGCAGAATGCGGTAGCAGTGTCCTTGAACTTTGTTTTCTGGAGCTTCAGCGCTTCACTGGTGCTGGTAATTCTCGGTGCGTTTTTAATGGGCGTGCTGGTTGCTACCTGCTTCTTGCTGACGATGAAGGCCAAGCATTATCTGAAGGATAAAAAAATGCGTGAGGAAATGCAGCAGCTGGAGGCTGAAAATAAACGCCTGCAGGAGCGTGTTGCTATGCTGCAGCACACCCAGCTGCTGCATAACGAGGCGGCACAAGCAGCTGCCAAGCAGGCAGAACCTGTTGCAGACAAGGCTGCTACTGAAAGCGGTAGCAGCCAATGATGCACAAGGAACGAATTTGGGATATAAAGGAATATAATCAGCAAAAGGCAGCTTTTCTGGCGGAGGAGCTGGATATTTCGCCGATGGTCACAGGTATTTTATTGGAGCGCGGTCTGCAGGATGCAGCTTCGATGCGTGATTTTCTCTACGGCAGCGTTACGCCCTTTCATGACCCGTTTTTGCTGAAGGATATGCAACGCTCGGTTGAGCGTATAGAGCGGGCCTTGGCGGCAGGCGAGCAGATTACGGTTTACGGCGACTATGATGTGGACGGAATCAGTGCCTCCTCCTTGCTGTACCTGTATCTGAAGCAGCGTGGAGGTAAGGTTGCCACCTACATTCCGCAGCGTAAAAGCGAGGGCTACGGCCTGAACGACGAAGCTTTGAAAAATATTGCGGAAAAGGGTACCACGCTGGTTATTACCGTGGACTGCGGCATTAGCGGTCTGCGCGAGGTAGCCAATGCGCCGAAATCTCTGGATATCATCATTACGGACCACCATACGGTGCCTGAGGTTCTGCCTTCTGCCTACGCAATTATCAACGCCAAGCAGCGTGACTGCGGCTATCCGTTTAAGGATTTGAGCGGTGTAGGCATTGCCTTCAAGCTGTGTCAGGCGCTGGAGCAGCGCAAGCCGGGCAGACTGCCGAAGTGGCAGGGACTGACGGAGCTGGCGGCGTTGGGAACGGTGGCGGATATTGTGCCGCTGGTTGGCGAAAACCGCGAGCTGGTGCGCCGTGGCCTGAAGGCTATGGAAACAACTCGGCTGGTGGGCCTGCGTGCCTTGATTAAGGCCAGCGGCTGTCCGGAAACGGGCATTGCTTCCGATAACATCGGCTTTGGTCTGGCACCGCGCCTGAACGCTGTGGGCAGGCTGGAGCATGCGCAGCTGGCGGTGGAGCTTTTGGTAACCGACGATAGCGTTAAGGCGGAGAAGATTGCCGCCGAGCTTAACCGTGAAAACACACTGCGGCAGGAAATCAGCCGTCAGATTATGGAAGAGGCGGAAGCACAGCTGGCGCAGGAAAAGCATATAGATACGGCAATCGTGCTTGCTTCCGAAGGCTGGCATCAGGGCGTTATCGGTATCGTGGCTTCACGCCTGGTAGACAAATACCACCTGCCGACGATTCTGATAAGCCTGAACAATGGAGTTGCCAAGGGCAGCTGCCGCAGTATTCCGGCGCTCAATCTTTACGAGGCGATAGATGCCGAACGTGATTTGCTGACGCAGTACGGCGGTCACCATCAGGCTGCGGGCCTTACGCTGCCGGCAGAGCTGTTGCCGGAATTCAAGCGCCGCTTCCGTGAATACGTTGCGCAAAAGCTGCGCCCGGAGGATTATCTGCCGCATCAGGCGATTGACTGTGTGCTGAGCGGCAGCAGCGAAATCAGCATCAGGGATTTGGAGCAGCTGGCACTCTTAGAGCCCTGCGGCTGCGAAAACCAGGCACCTGTATTTGCCTTCCGTCAGGCGCTGCTGCACAATCAGCGCGCTATGGGCAAGGAGCGCAATCATTTGCAGTTTGTGCTGGATAAGGGCTATAATTCCTATCGCGGCCTGATGTGGAACAATGCGGATTTACTGCCGTATATGTTTGAAAATATGGTGGCTGATGTTGCTTTTCAGCCGAAAATAAATGTCTGGAATAACGAAACGAGCGTGCAGCTGCAGGCCGTAAGCATTCATCAGCAGGTGACGCTGGGGGATATGCGTCAGGCTGCCGATGATAAATGGCGTCTGCTGCTGGGCTTGGCCAAGGTGCATAACAAGGTGCTTGCTTATACCGAAGATAAGCAGTCGCTGCCAGCCGAGGTGCTGCAGACTGCGGGGGATTATCTGGAGCTGGCTTCTTATGAGGAGGCTGCCGGGATGAGCAAGGAAAGGCTGCAGCAGGCCGAAGAAATAGTGCTGCTGGATTTGCCTGCTTATCCGCTGGCGGATATTATGCGCAGATTGCGGCAGCAGGGAGCAAAACATGTAACGCTGCTCTTTAATCAGCTGGATTTAGAGGAGCGCTTGCAGCGACTGGCTTTGACGCATCCGGACAGGGATGCGATGATGCAGGCCTATAAGCTGGTGATGAATGCACTTAAAATGCGGACAACTGTGAGCATCAAAGAGCTTTTGTCTGCTCATGCGGAACAAATAAGTGAACAAGCTGTAAAAATTATGGAAGAGCTTGGCTTTATCCGCTATAATAATGGTATAATAGAAAAAGCTGCTATTAAACGCTGCTCGCTGGAGGATGCACCCCTATATGTAACCCTGCAGCAGGAAAGAGAGCGTTTGGAGCACATTTATAAAGAAAATTACCGCCTGAGTCAGCACGAGTTGTTACGTTGCTGATGAAGTGCAGATGGGAGTGGGGAGAATGCCCTCAACAAACGCAATAACTAATATTACTGATATAGATGAATTGTTTGCGCGTATAGAAGAATATCTTACGCCGGAGCAGGTAGCTTTTGTCCGTAAGGCCTATGAGCTGGCAGCCAAGGCGCACGCTGCGCAGACACGTAAATCCGGTGAACCGTATATTATCCATCCGATTGGCGTTGTCAGCATCCTTGTGGGACTGCAGATGGATGACAAAACATTGGCAGCTGCCTTTTTGCACGATGTAGTAGAGGATACGGATTACAAGCTGGAGTATATCAAAGAGCAGTTCGGCACCGTGGTTGCAAATCTGGTAGACGGTGTTACCAAGCTGGGCAAAATCGAATATATTTCCAAGGAAGACCGCCAGATTGAAAACTACCGCAAAATGTTTTTGGCGATGGCACGCGATATCCGCGTTGTACTGATTAAGCTGGCTGACCGTCTGCATAATATGCGCACGATGAAGTATATGCCGGTGCATAAGCAGCAGTCTATTTCCCGGGAAACATTGGAAATTTATGCGCCGCTGGCTCATCGTCTAGGTATCTATACCATTAAATGGGAGTTGGAGGATCTGGCCTTCCGTTATATGGAGCCGGATATTTATTATGACCTGGTTGAGCAGGTAAAAATTAAACGCCGTGAGCGCGAGGATATGATTAACGAGGCTATGATAACGTTGAAGGACGCTGTCGAGAAGGCTGGTATCCGCTGCGAAAGTCAGGGCAGACCGAAGAACTTTTACAGCATTCATAAGAAAATGCTGCGTGACCACAAGCAGCTGAGCGAGATTTATGATCTGCTGGCCATCCGTGTATTGGTAGACACCGTTAAGGACTGCTATGGCACGCTGGGTATCGTACACAGCATGTGGCGTCCTATTCCGGGCCGCTTCAAGGACTATGTAGCGGTGCCGAAATCCAATATGTATCAGTCATTGCATACGACTGTGCTTTCTAATGGCGGTCAGCCACTGGAAATCCAAATCCGCACTTTTGAAATGCACCGCATCAGCGAATACGGTATCGCTGCGCACTGGCGCTATAAGGAAAGCGGCGGCAGCAAGCCTGCAGCCGGCGGTGACAAGGGCTTTGATGCCAAGCTGAGCTGGCTGCGTCAGCTGCTGGAATGGCACAAGGATATGAATGATTCGCGCGACTTTGTCAACACGGTCAAGATGGATATCTTTGCCGATGAGGTCTTTGTCTTTACGCCGCGCGGTGATGTTATCGACCTGCCTGTAGGCAGTGTGCCGATTGACTTCGCTTACCGCATCCATACGGATGTAGGCAACCGCTGCGTAGGTGCCAAGGTCAACGGACGCATTGTACCGCTTGACTACCAGCTGAAGAACGGCGATATAGTAGAGGTTATCACCTCCAAGCAGTCCAACGGACCGAGCCGTGACTGGATTAATGTTGTCGGCTCTTCCGATACGCGCAACAAAATCAAAAGCTGGTTCAAGAAGGAGCGCCGTGAGGAAAATATCGTCAAGGGCCGTGAAATGCTGGAGCGTGAGGTTAAACGCCTCGGCTACGAGCCTAAGGTGCTGATGTCTCCGGAAAAACTGAAGGAAGCAGGCAGCAAAATCCGCATCGATACGGATGAAAATCTGCTGGCAACACTGGGCTACGGCGGTGTTACACTGAACACTGTTATGTCCAAGCTGGTGGAAATCTATAAAAAAGAGCAGAAGCTGGAAACCACCAAGGACCTAGCGCAGGTACTGGCAGAGCTGAAGCCGCGCAAGTCTAAGGCTAAGGCCAGCCACGGCATTCTCGTTAAGGGCGAAGAAGGCATCATGGTTAAGCTGGCGCGCTGCTGCAACCCGATTCCCGGCGACCCGGTTATCGGCTATATTACACGCGGCAGCGGTATTTCCGTACACCGTGCGGACTGCCCTAATATCCTGACCAATAATCCCGAGGAGCAGCGTCGCTTAATTGAGGTTGCCTGGGATGTAGGCATTGATGATGTCTATAAGGTTAACATCGTGATTACGTCCGTAGACAGAACCGGACTGATGAGCGATATTATGAATGTGACTAGCGAAACGAAGATTAATATTTTCTCGCTTGCATGTCATACAGATAAAAATAAAATTGCTACCATGCACATGGGACTTGATATCATGAGTCTGGAGCAGCTGGAATATTTTATGAACCGTATCCGCCGCATGAAGGGTGTTTATTCTGTTGAACGCCTGATTTCTACGGCGAACGGCAGCGGAGGCAAGAAGAAATGAGAGCAGTTGTGCAGCGTGTAGACCGCGCCAGTGTTACTGTAGATGAAAAGATTACCGGCGAGGTACAGAAGGGCCTTCTGGTGCTTTTGGGTGTGGCCGAGGGCGATACCGATAAGGATCTGGCCTATATTATTGACAAGGTGTGCGGCATGCGCATTTTTGAGGATGAGGCAGGCAAGATGAACCTGTCGGTGAAGGATGTAGGCGGTGCGATTCTGGCGGTTTCTCAGTTTACCCTGTGCGGTGACTGCCGCCACGGCAAGCGTCCGTCCTTTACGGCTGCTGCAGCGCCCGATGTGGCCAACGCTTACTATGAACGCTTTGTCGACGGCTGCCGCAAGGCAGGGTTGCCAGTAGAAACAGGCATCTTTCGCGCGCATATGCTGGTAGAGCTGGTGAACAACGGTCCGGTAACTATTTTGCTGGACAGCACGAAGCTGTTATAATTATATTGTGCATAGATTTATCAACGGAGGTTGAAGAATGAAGATTTATCATGTTGAAGCAGGTATGCTTGCTACCAACTGTTATTTTGCCGTAAATGAAGCTATCGGTGAAGGTGTTATTTTTGATCCGGGCGGAGATTACCCGACCATCAAGAGAATGATTGAGCAGGCCAAAGCCAAGGTTGTCGCTATTGTGCTGACTCACGGCCACAGTGACCACATCGGTGCGCTGGCAGAGCTGCGCAAGGCTACAGGTGCGCCGGTGTATATCGGCGAGGATGATGCTGACTGCCTGACACAGCCGAACAGAAACCTTTCCTTCTTTATCGGAGAAGAATTGAAAAATGAGCCTGCGGACCACCTTGTACATGACGGGGATGTGCTGGAGCTGGGGGGCATGAAGTTTGAAGCCTTTGCTACGCCGGGACATACCAAGGGCGGCTTCTGCTATTACTACGCGCCGGGCAAGGTAGTATTTGCCGGTGATACTATTTTCTGTGAATCCATCGGACGCACCGATTTGCCGGGAGGCAGCTATCGCGCACTCATCCAGTCCATCAAAACAAAGCTGATGGTGCTTGATGATGACGTTAAGCTGCTGCCGGGCCACGGACCTACTACTACCGTGGGCTGGGAGCGTCGCAGGAATCCTTTCCTGCAATAAAACATCATGCTGAAATATTGGCCTCAAATACGTAAAAGCACCTTCTTTAAGCTGGGTGTTGTTACGGCAATTTCTTATGTTTTATATTTAATGGCGGGCTTCCTGCTGCCGCTGCTGCTGGCAGTAGGCCTGGCCTTCGCACTTTATCCGCTGGTTAATGCTATCGCGCAGGTGCGCATGGCGCACGGCATGATTAAGCTGTCGCGCGTAGTGGCGATTATCCTGGCATTGCTGGCCTTTTGTATCTTTATTGTTATGATTATCGGCTTCATCATTCTGCCGCTCTTCGGGCAGATGAACGAGTTCCTGCAAAAGCTGCCTGCGCTGGCCGCCAAATCCAATATCCAGGATTTGGACAGCATGCTTAAGGACCCGTCTACCATTCCGCTCTTGCCGTCCGATTTCAATATGCTGGTCAACGGTCTGCTGAACTGGGCGATGGGCTTTGTAGGAACGGTGCTGCGTAATCTTGTGCAGTCCAGTCTGGGGATTGTGCAGAGCTTGATAGGCCTGATTATCGTGCCCTTCCTTGCCTTTTATTTTCTTAAGGACTGGCGTGAGCTGCGCTTGATGGTGATTAATCTGTTCAACTACGACGCGCAGGAGAAGGCGGCGGAGGTTGTGGACGAAATCGGCAGAACCATGAGCGCCTATGTGCGCGGTATGGGCAAGCTGAGCCTGATTTCCGGCTTCGTTATTACCATCGGCACGGCCTTTTTGGGTATAGACTTTCCGCTGGTGCTCGGCTTTTGGGCCATCCTTGCCGAAACGGTACCGGTAGTAGGACCACTGATGGGCGCTGTGCCTGCCGTGTTTATCGCATACGGTCAGGCGCCGGAGGCTGCCTTCCATGTAGCGCTTTTTTATCTGGTATATTATCAGCTGGATGCCAATTTTATTATGCCTAAGCTCATGGGGCAAAAGATTGATTTGCATCCTGTAGTTTTGATTATCAGCCTGCTCATCGGTGCTAAGCTGTTCGGTATTCTCGGTATGGTTTTTGCCGTGCCGGTAGCAGCAATCTACAGAGTGCTGTACAAGCAGCTGTGGCATGCCGGTGAAGGACGGGAGAATTAAATGTTTTTTTGCTTACGTAATACATTGGAGCTGGATGTTACGCGGCCTGTGAGCGACATGGCCGCATTTTTTGACTATCAGCCGGCACCGTCAGCGCCTGCCTGCAAGGTGCTGAGCAAAGCTTTACAGCGAGCGAGCCTTGCAGCGAAGCTGCGGCGAGCGGCGAGGTAACACGTTGCGTGAAGCTTGTTGTGCTGAAGGTTTTTGCCGAGCTTACCGGTCTGCAACCTAAGCTACCGTGGGGCATTCTCACAGGCGTGCGCCCGACGAAGCTGGCGCATAAGCTGCTGGACAGCGGCGTAGAGGCTGCGGCATTGCCGGAATACCTGAGCGAAAATTATTTGCTGCCGATGGCGCAGGGAAGGCTGCTTACGGACATTGCTCTGAAGCAGAAGCATATCCTCAGCGACAGTACGCGCCTTACGGATACCGGTATTTATATCGGCGTGCCGTATTGTCCTTCGCGCTGCAGCTATTGCTCGTTCCCGGCGGGAATTGTGCCGCAGAACGAAGAATCTCAGCAAAACTTTGTAAATATGATTGAACAAGACCTGCAAAATGTGGTACAATTAATAGGTATGCATAGCTTGCGTGTAAAATCACTTTATATCGGTGGTGGCACACCCACGAGCCTGAGTGATAAGGTGTTTGCACGTCTGTTGCAGGCAGTGGAACGAAAACTGCTGCAAAGCAACTGCGAAGGCTTGCAGCATCTGCGCGAGTTCACGGTAGAGGCCGGTCGCCCGGACTGCTTCAGTGCGGCTAAGCTGGCGGCGATGGAGGCGGCGGGAGTTAACCGCATCAGCGTCAATCCGCAGAGCTTTCATGATAAAACGCTGCAGATGATAGGCAGGCGCCATAGTGTTAAGGATTTTTATGCTGCTTATGAGCTTGTGCGCAAAAGCAGGATACCTGTGGTGAATGTGGATCTGATTATCGGTCTGCCGCAGGAAACGGAGCAGGAAATAGCATATTCTCTGGAGCAGGCAGTAAAGCTGGCACCGGAGAATCTTACTGTGCATACGCTTACGCTGAAGCGCAGCGCACCGCTCTTTCAGAAGCAGGAGCAGGCAGTGCTGACTACGCAGGCAGCGGAAAAAATGGTGCAGCGTGCTGCTGAGATGGCTGCTGCGATAGGGTTAGAGCCTTACTATCTGTACCGCCAGCATTATATGCTGGGGCATCTGGCAAACATCGGTTATGCCAAGCCGGGTACGGAAAGTATCTATAATATCCAGATGATGGAGGAACGTCATCCGGTGATTGGTGTGGGACCTGCATCTGCCAGCAAGGTGCCTTTGCCTGACGGACACCATCTGCATAAACTGAATATGCCGAAAAATGTGGCAGTGTATGGGGCGCGCCTGCAGGAGCTGGCAGAGCGTCGCCGTGATTTGTTTAATATAGAAGGCACAGACCTGTAAAAAGGCGCAAGTGCCGTTAGGAGAGGATAGACTATGCTGACAACAGCACCCAGAGGTACGAAGGATATTATGCCTTCCGACGTTAACGCATGGCGTTATCTGGAAGAAACCATGCGCAAGATTTGCGCACAATATGGCTACAAAGAAATCAGAACTCCTGTGTTTGAGCATACAGAGCTGTTCCAACGCGGTATCGGTGATACCACCGACGTTGTTGAAAAGGAAATGTATACCTTTACCGACCGTGGCAATCGCAGCATTACCCTGCGTCCGGAAAACACCGCCAGTGCTGTCCGCGCTTACGTTGAGCATAAGCTTAGCAAGGATGACGCTGCCACGAAGTTCTATTACATCGGACCTATGTTCCGTTATGACCGTCCGCAGGCAGGCCGTCTGCGTGAGTTCCACCAGTTCGGTGTGGAAGCTTTGGGCGTAACCGGTCCGAATGTTGATGCGGAAATCATTCTGCTGGCTGTGCAGGTACTGCAGAGCCTGGGCCTGAAGGATTTGAAGCTGAAAATCAATTCCGTAGGCTGCCCCAAATGCCGTCCGCAGCACAGAGAAAAGCTGCAGGCTTTCTTCAAGCCTAACTTTGACGAGCTGTGTAAGGATTGCCAAGGCCGTTTCGACCGCAATCCGCTGCGTCTGTTGGACTGCAAAAATCCGCACTGCCATGAGCTGGGCGAGGGCGCACCGAGCCTGGAGGAATGCTTGTGCGATGAATGCAAGGAACACTTTGAGGGCCTGAAGCAGCTGCTGACCGCTGCAGGTGTTGAATATGAGGTTGACCACAATCTTGTGCGTGGCCTTGATTATTATACAAAAACTGCTTTTGAAATCCAGTACGCTCCGCTGGGCGCACAAAGCGCTGTTTGCGGCGGCGGCCGTTATGACGGACTGGTGCAGGAAATCAGCGGTGACGAAGCCCGCCCTGGCATCGGCTTTGCTATGGGTATGGAGCGCGTGCTGTTGGCTCTGGAGAAGCAGAATCTGCTGCCCGAATTTGATGAAAGCATTGACGCATATGTTGTCTGCCCCAAGCAGGAAAACTTTGCGCTGGCTTTCAAAACCACCATCGAGCTGCGTCGCAACGGCTTTAAGGTTGAATACGACTTTAACGGCCGCAGCATGAAGTCCCAGATGAAGCAGGCCAACAAATTCCAGGCTAAGCAAGTGTTAATATTTGGCGAGGATGAGCTCAACCGTAATGCCGTTACTGTGCGTAACATGGCAACAAGCGAGCAACATGAAATCGCTGTTAATGATATTATTAGTTATTTCAATACTTTATAAGTAGAGGTGCTAAAGATGATTAATGAAAAACGCAGCCATCATTGTGGTGTGCTGACCAAGGAGCAAGCCGGCGAACAGGTTGTACTGTGCGGCTGGGTTGCTAAACGACGTGACCACGGCGGATTGATTTTTATCGATTTGCGTGACCGCAGCGGTATCGTGCAGGTTGTTGCCGATCCCGAAAGCGCAGGCAGCAGCTTCAAAACTGCCGAAGACATCCGTAACGAATATGTTATCAAAGTAATTGGTAATGTACGTCTGCGTGATGAGGACACCATCAACGAAAACATTCCTACCGGTACTATCGAAGTACTGGCACATGATATCGAAGTGCTGAACGGTGCTAAAACTCCTCCGTTCTACATCAAAGACGGCATTGATACTGATGAAAACCTGCGTCTGAAATACCGTTATCTGGACCTGCGCCGTCCGGAAATGCAACGCAACCTGATTCTGCGTCATAAAGTTGCTAAGCTGATGCGCGACTATCTTGATGATAATCATTTTCTCGAGATTGAAACTCCGATGCTGTGCAAATCCACTCCGGAGGGTGCTCGTGACTACCTCGTTCCGAGCCGTGTAAACCCCGGCAAGTTCTATGCACTGCCGCAATCTCCGCAAATCTTCAAACAGCTGCTGATGGTAGCCGGTATGGAGCGTTACTTCCAAATCGCACGCTGCTTCCGTGATGAGGATCTGCGTGCCGATCGTCAGCCGGAATTCACCCAGCTGGACATGGAAATGTCCTTCATGGAAGTTGATGAAATCTTGGAGCTGATGGAAGGCTTAATCCACCACATCTTCAAGGGTGCTCTGGGCAAGGATATCCAGATTCCTTTCCAACGTCTGACCTGGGACGATGCTATGGATCGTTTCGGCAGCGATAAACCGGACCTGCGCTTCGGCATGGAGCTGAAAAATGTCAGCGAAGCTGTTCAAGGCTGCACCTTCCAGGTATTCAACAATGTTATCGCTAACGGCGGTCAGGTAAAATGCATTAACGTTAAGGGTTATGCAGATATTCCGCGTCGTCAGCTGGATGAGCTCGTTAAATTCTGCGGCATCTACGGTGCTAAGGGTATGGCTTGGCTGCAATTCCCGGCAGAAGGCGGCGTAAAATCCTCCATCGCTAAATTCTTCAGCGATGAAAACATCGAAGCAATCAAAAAAGCTGCTGACGTTGAAGCAGGTGACCTGCTGCTCTTCGTTGCCGATAAACCGTCTGTAGTTGCTGCTTCTCTGGGCGCACTGCGTATAGAAATGGCTAAACGCCGTGGTCTGATTGATCCGGATAAGCTGGCCTTCACCTGGGTTGTTGACTTCCCGATGTTCGAGTACAACGAGGAAGAAAAACGTTATGTTGCAATGCACCATCCGTTCACCGCTCCGCGTGACGAGGACCTGCCGCTGCTGCTGACCAACCCCGGCAAGGTATATGCTAAGGCTTATGATATGGTTCTGAACGGCACCGAAATCGGCGGCGGTTCCATCCGTATCCATCGCCGCGACGTACAGAAGAAGGTATTCGAAGCTATCGGCCTGTCTGATGAGGAAGCACAAGAGAAGTTTGGCTTCATGATGAACGCATTCGAATACGGTGCTCCGCCACACGGTGGTCTGGCATTCGGTCTTGACCGTCTGATCATGATTATGGCTCAGCGCGATTCTATCCGCGACGTAATTGCTTTTCCGAAAACTCAGAGCGCATCCGATTTGATGACTCAGGCTCCTAACGATGTTGATGAAAAACAGCTGCGTGAGCTGCACATCAAAACCAGCCTGCTGATGAAGAAGGACAAAGAAGACAAATAAGCACTTTAGCCTGCTTCTGTCAAGAGGATAAAGCAAAATAAATATTCAAAAATTTTTAATGGAAGCGTTGAAAAACGCTTCCATTTTTGGTATTATATGTATGTCGATAGAAGTTAAAGACAATTGAAGAATAGTTGTTAATTATACCCCTGCGATGTTCGTTACATTGCTCCAAAGGTTTTGAGCCAACACTCTAACCTAGGGAGCCTGATACTCCTTCTTTCAAAAACATGCCTCCTTTGAGTGGACGTTTGCGATTGTTAGGGAAGGCACCCACCTGCACATGCAGGTTCAAAACACGGAGCTGGACGGCATTGTGGGGATTAATTTTTTTATGAGATAATTTTTGTCACAGAAAGATACAGGTAAAGAGCGATGGAAAATCTATTCGGTAATTTATTTGAAACTGAAAAGCGACAGACGAAGCCTTTGGCTGACCGTATGCGTCCGGAGCGCCTCAGCGACTTTGTAGGGCAGGAAAGCGCCGTGGGCGCAGGCAGTCCGCTGCGCCGCATGATTGAGCGTGATGTGCTGCAGTCCGTACTTTTTTACGGACCTCCGGGAACCGGCAAAACAACGCTGGCGAAGGTCATCGCGCATGTCACCGGCGAAAAGTTCGAGGCCATCAACGCAGTTTCCAGCGGTGTGCCCGAGCTGCGCAAGCTCATCGCCAAGGCGCAGGAGGACAGGCGCAACGGACGCGGACGTACCATCGTGTTTATCGACGAGATTCATCGCTTCAACAAAGCGCAGCAGGATGTGTTGCTTCCCTATGTTGAGAACGGCACGATAGTGCTCATCGGTGCTACTACCGAAAATCCTTTCTTCGAAATAAATTCGCCGTTGCTTTCGCGTATGAAGGTGGTGCGTTTGGAAAAGCTGCAGGCACCGCAGATTCAGCAGATTTTGGAGCGTGCGATTGCAGATACTGAGCGTGGTTTTGGCAACAGCTTTAAGGCAGAGCCCGAGGCGCTGAGGATTATTGCCGATTTTGCGGCAGGTGATGCCCGCAGTGCGCTGAACATTCTGGAGCAGGCCGAGTTCATGCTGCCGGAGGAGGGCGAGCGTGTGCTGACGGTAGCAACGCTGCGCAGTGTTATCGGTACGGCGCTGCAGCGTTACGATAAAAAGGGCGACCAGCATTACGATATTATCAGCGCCTTTATCAAGAGCATGCGCGGCGGCGACGCTGATGCAGCGCTGCATTATCTGGCGCGTATGATTGAGGGTGGCGAGGACGTGCGCTTTGTGGCGCGTCGCGTCGTTATCTGCGCGGCAGAGGATGTAGGCCTGGCGGATCCGCAGGCGCTGGTGGTAGCCAACGCTGCGGCACAGGCTGCTGATTTTGTCGGCTGGCCTGAGGCGCAGATACCGTTGGCGGAGGCGGTGTGTTATATTGCCAACGCACCCAAGAGCAACACAGCCTATATGGGCATTGCCAAGGCGCGCGCGGATGTGCGCAGCCGTAACTGCGGCAGTGTGCCCAAGCATTTGCGTGACGCGCATTATCCCGGTGCCGCCAAGCTGGGGCACGGCATAGATTACAAATATCCGCACAACTTCCCCGGAGGCTGGGTGGAGCAGCAGTACCTGCCGGATGAGCTGATGGGAACGCGCTATTACATTCCCAGCGGTCACGGTCAGGACAAGGGGCGCAGATAAAAATAACACAATTAGAAATTTAAGCTATACAGCTAAATTTTGCAGAAATTATTTGTGTCGCAATCTAGCATTTTTTCTGTTAATAGTGTATACTATACCTATATTATAGACTATTGTATTAGACAGAAAGGGTGTGAAGATCATAGCTTTAAGCAACAGGCAGAAGCAAATTGCTGAAATTGTACGTCTGGACGGACCTATTACCGGCGAGCATATAGCCGAAAGGCTGAATGTAACCCGCGCTGCCTTACGCAGTGATCTGGCAATCCTTGTTATGGGCGGTATTCTTGATGCGAGACCGAAGGTTGGTTATTTTTATACCGGTAAAAATACTTTGGGTATGCTGATGGAAGAAATTTCTGCTATTACTGTGCAGGATCTGCAGTCGGTACCGGTAGCGATTAAACATGACAAGAGCGCCTACGAAGCAGTTGTTACTATGTTCCTTGAGGATGTCGGAACGGTGTTCGTGCTGGATGAGGAAGGCATGCTGAACGGCATTTTGTCGCGAAAGGATTTACTGAAGGCTGCTATCAATAATAATGATTTGCGTGATATTCCCGTGGTCATGGTAATGACGCCGATTTCCAAAATCATCGTAGCTACTCCGGATGAGCCTGCCGCTTCGGCAGCTCGCAGACTGATTGACAATGAAATCGACTGTCTGCCGGTAGTAAAAATCATTGATGAAAAGAAGCGCATGTACCAAGTATTGGGACGTATCACAAAAACTAATTTTACTCGTCTGCTGGTAGATCTGGCTGAGGGTAAGGGGGGTAATTATCATAATAACGAAGCTTAATCCGGTTATTTATGCTGTATCTGACTCTATTGGTGAAACTGCGGAGTCCGTAGTTAAGGCAACCACCAGTCAGTTCGTAGAAGAAAAATTTGATGTTATCCGTGTTCCTTACGTAAAGGACAAGGAACAAATTGATAAAATTGTGGAAGAGGCTGCAACAAATAATGCGGTTATCTGCTATACAATCGTATCGCCGGAGCTGCGCGAGCATATGGCGGACAAGGCTATGAGCAGTGATGTTGAGGTAGTTGACGTTTTGGGACCGATGCTGAAATCCATCGAAAAGTCTACCGGTCTGCTGCCGAAAAATCAGGCCGGCCTGATTCACTCTCTGGACCACGAATACTTCAAGCGTGTTGAGGCTGTGGAATTTGCTGTTAAATACGATGACGGCAAAAATCCTCTGGGTCTTTTGAAGGCGGACGTTGTTATTATCGGCGTTTCCCGTACCTCCAAAACACCGCTGAGCATGTATCTGGCACATAAGCAGATTAAGGTTGCCAACGTGCCGCTGGTACCGGAGCTGGCTCCGCCTGAAGAGCTCTTCAAGGTGCCTCCGTATAAGATTATCGGCCTGTTGATTGACCCGTTCAAGCTGAACGAAATCCGCAGCGAGCGCCTGAAGACCATGGGCCTGTCAGATACTGCGACTTATGCCGATATGAAGCGTATTGATGACGAGCTGGCTTACGCTAAGGGCATTATGCGCCGTCTGCACTGCCAGATTATCAACGTTTCCAACCGTGCGATTGAAGAAACCGCCGGTATTATCATGGAGTATGTGCGCAAGAACAAGGAACGCCATCACGAAAACTAAATTAGTGTAGCTCTGAGCTGCTGTTGCAGTGAGTCAGAAAGTAAACGGCCATTGGCAGCAAAGCGTCTGCCGGTGGCCGTTTTTGGATAAAGAGGGTTGAAGGAGGTTGCCTAGTGCACAGATATGTTTTTCATATTCCCTGCGCTGTTTATGAGAACGGTGCTTTGAAGTCTGCTCCGTGGCAGCAGGTAATAGATGATTTTGCTGAGGTGCTGTATAAGCATACGGACGGCTTTTTTGTGCAGGATGCCGTGGGCTATTATAAGGGACGCAGCTATGCGGAAAAGCTGCTGGTGGCTTATATTGATGCCGATGTGGCTGATGATTTTGTGCGTATTGCCCGCATTTTGCAGCAGGAATGCTATGCCTACGAGCGTGACGGTGAGCTTTTTATTGCGAAGTGATGCCTGCACTTTTAACGGATTGCGTTTTTATGCAGCCTCGGTAAGAGGGAATAGCTGTTGCAGGCAGTAGCACAAAGCTTTGCAAATATGCTATAATAATATATTATGATTTAGATTTAGAGGTGCAAAAAACTATGGCACGCTTTGCTGTAAAGACATTAGAATTTGATAAAGTAAAAAATATGCTGGCCTCCAAGGCCGCAACCTTTTTAGGCAAGCAGGCAATAATTTCCCTGCAGATTGAAAGTGAATTCAGTAAGGTTAAGCGCCTGCAGGAGGAAACTGCGGAAGCACTGCGCATTTTGGATGAAGGCAGACGTTTCCCCTTCGGCGGTGCGTTCAATATTACGGCCGACGTGAAGCGCGCGGAGCTTGGCAGTGTGCTGGAGCCGGAAGAGCTGCAGCATATCCAGACAACGGTGCAGGCTTTTGCTTCGATGAAGGATTTCACTGCGGAAAATGCAGAAACTGCGCCTAATCTGGCTGAATACGGTGCGGAGCTGACGCAGTTTAGCCGTCTGGAAAAGCAGATTGGCAGTGCGATTGATGAGCATGGCGAAATCAAGGATAACGCTTCGCCGAAGCTCGGCGGCTTGCGTACCGCAATTCAGATTGCCAAAAACCGCGTGAAGGAAAAGCTCGACAGCATTCTGCATGACCCGAATAACCAGAAGTATTTCATGGATAACATCGTGACGATGCGCGGTGACCGTTACGTTATCCCTGTGAAGCAGGAATATAAGATGAACTTCCCCGGCATTGTGCACGACCAGAGCGGTACGGGTGCAACGCTGTTTATCGAGCCGCTGGCTGTTGTCAATCTGAACAATGATATCAAGCGTTATGTTGCAGAGGAGCACGAGGAAATCGAGCGTATTCTGCGTCAGCTTACGCAGAACGTGGGAGCGGAGGCGAAGGCACTGCTGGCTTCGCTGGAAATCTTTACTACGCTGGACGTTATCTGTGCCAGAGCTTTACTGGCGCAGGAGCAGCATGCGGTACGACCGATGCTGGTGTTGAGCGGAGGCGTAGAAATTGCGCAGGGACGTCATCCGTTGCTGCCGAAGGATACGGTAGTGCCTTTGGACGTACAGCTGGGCGATAAATTCACCATGCTGCTGATTACCGGCCCAAACACCGGCGGTAAAACGGTAGCACTGAAGGCTGTAGGCCTCTTTGCGCTGATGGCGCAAATCGGTTTGTTTATCCCCGCAAGCAGTGCCAAGCTGCCGGTGTTCCGCGCAGTTTATGCGGATATCGGTGATGAGCAGAGCATTGAGCAGAGCCTGTCAACCTTCTCCGCACATATGACGAATTTAATCAGTATTTTAAACGAGGTTAAAGCAGGAGATTTGGTGCTGATTGACGAAATCTGCGCCGGCACCGACCCGAACGAGGGCGCTGCGCTGGCTATGGCGATGCTGGAGCACCTGCATGAGCATGGCGTGCTGACGATGGTAACAACCCATTACAGCGAGCTGAAAACCTTTGCCTACGGTCACGAGGGCATGGAAAATGCCAGCGTGGAATTTGACCCCGTGTCGCTGCGTCCTACCTATCGCTTGCTGATGGGTGTGCCGGGAAGCAGTAATGCCTTCAATATCAGCCGCCGTTTAGGTTTGGCTGAGGATATTATCCAAAATGCCGGTGAGCTGCTAAACCAAGAGCATGTGCATATGGAAAATGTACTGCAGGAGCTGGACAGCGAACGTCGCCGTTATGAAAGCGGCAGCAAGGAGATTGAGGACCTGCGCCGTGAAAGCGAGCAGCTGCGCAACGCACTGGCGTACTCCAAGAGCGAGTTTGAGCGCCGCAAGAATGAAATGCTGCGCAAGGCGCGTGAGCAGGCAGACGAGATTTATCGCCGCAGCCGCCGCGAATCCGAAGCAGTGCTGAAGGAGCTGCGCTCCATGAAGGCTGACTTCGATACGAAGCGCCTGGAGCAGGCGGCAGAGGAAGCGCGCAAGAAGCTCAACAAGACGCTGAGCGAGGACGCACCGTTGCCGGAGGGCGCACCGTTATCTGCCAAGACGGCCAAGAAGGGTCTGAATGTCTTTGTTGTTTCCTTAGGAAAGAACGGCATTATCACCGATGTCAACGGCAATGATGTGACTGTACAGGTAGGTATCCTGAAAATGACTGTGCCGGCAAAAAAATGCCTGCTGACCAAGGCACAGCCTGCGCATACCGATGCTGCGCCTAAAAAGCGCAAGGGCTTCAGCAAGAATGCTGCTGCCAATTACGCACACCAGATGTTTATTGCCAAATCGGGCAGTGCCAAACAGGAAATTGATTTGCGCGGGATGACGCTTGATGAAGCAATTCCCGTTGTAGATAAAGCTATTGATGATGCGCTGATTGCCGGTATCGGCCAGCTGCGCCTCATCCATGGCAAGGGAACCGGTGCCTTGCGCGCCGGACTGACAGCGTATCTGTCGACCAACCGCTTTGTCAAGAAGCTGGAAACGGCAGCGCTGGAGGCCGGTGGCAGCGGCGCTACGGTTATTGATTTGTAATTTTTAGTTTGGAGAGAAGTTTTTGAAGCCTCTCCTGGGGGAGAGGTGGCATCGCGTAGCGATGACGGAGAGGGGATTGTTTTACTTAACATTTTAATAAAAGCGTAAGTAGAGTAATTTGTAACCCATTACTAACGTTTGCTTCTGCAGGCTTAGTTATTATGTAATTTTGAAAGGAGTAGTTAATTATGACTATGAGTATTGCTGCAAAACACGCTAAGGGTAAATCTGCCCAAGATAAAATTTTCGGAGCTAACGCTGCTGCTGTGGCAGCAGCTGCCAAATACGGCAAGGATGCCGTTACCAACGCTACCATCGGCGCTATTCTGGATGAGGATGAAAAGCTCGTCTGCCTGCCGACTGTAGAGGAGGTTTTCCGCGGTCTTTCCACTAACGAAATGATTGCTTACGCACCTATCAGCGGTCTGCCTGAATATCTGGACTGCGTACTGACTGCTGCCTTCGGCAACTCCCGTCCGGAAGGCTACATTTCTGCAGTTGCAACCGCAGGCGGCACCGGTGCTATCCACCATGCTATCTGGAACTACACCGATAATGGTGATACCGTGCTCTGCTCCGACTGGTACTGGGGCGCTTACAAGGTGCTGTGCCAGGATATGGGGCGTAATTTTACCACCTATAAAATGCTGGACGAAAACAATAAGTTCAACCTGCCTGCTTTAAAGGAAAAGGTTGACGAGCTGCTTGCTAAGCAGGATAACCTGCTGTATCTGCTGAATACTCCGGCGCACAATCCTACCGGCTATAGCCTGAGCGGCGAGGATATGGACGGCGTGCTGGCAATTCTGAAGGAAGCTGCCGTACCGGGCAAAAACATCGTGTTCTTCCTGGACGTTGCTTATATCGATTATGCAGGCGAAAAAGAAGAAGTACGCAAAATCTTTAAAAAGCTCTCCGGTCTGCCTGCCAACATTCTCTGCATCGTAGGCTACAGCATGTCCAAAGGCTTCACTATGTACGGTCAGCGTACCGGCGCTATGATTGGCGTTTCCTCCGACAAGAGCGTTATTGACGAGTTCGCTGCTATCAACCAATACACCAGCCGTGCAACCTGGTCCAACATCAACCGTCCGGCAATGCGCACTCTGGCAACCATCTACAGCGATCCTGAGCTGCTGGCAAAGGTTTGCGCTGAGCGTGATTACTATTATCAGATGATTAAAGCCCGTGCCGACCTGTTCACCAAGGAAGCGGAGGAATGCGGTCTGCCGATGCTGCCGTATGTAGCAGGCTTCTTCCTGTCTATCCCTGCTAAAAACCCGGATGCAATCTGCGAAAAGCTGCATGAGGACAACATTTTTGCAGTTCCTCTGGCTGCAGGTGTGCGTATCGCTGTTTGCGCCGTACCTCTGAAGAAAATCAAAGGCATGGCTGCTAAGGTCAACGCTGCAATGCAAGCCGTTGGCGAATAAAATGCTTAAGCTGCAGTTGTCCAATGGACAAATTATCGAAGTAGAGGAGGGTAGCACTCTGCTGCCTTTAGCTCAAAAATTGAGCGATAAATATGCTTCTCCCATCGTTATGGGACTCTATAACGGTGAGGAATGTGACCTGCAGCGTCCGCTTACTGCCGACGGCACTGTTGATTTCGTGGAAGTCAACAATTCCGTAGGCATGCGTGTTTATGTGCGCACGCTGCTGTTTATGCTGATTGCGGCAACCAAAAAGCTTTATCCCGATGTACATCTGGAGGTGCGCAATTCCCTGGGAAGCGCGCTCTACTGCAAGGATAACAGCGAGCGTAAGCTCACCGCTGAAGATATTCGCAGCATTGAAGAATATATGCATAAAATGGCAGAACGCAGGGAGCCTATTAAGCTGCTGCGTCTGCCTAAATCCGAGGCTATTGATATGGCCTGCGCCATTTGCAGCGATGATAACCTGGCGCTGCTGGCCCAGGTGCCGGATGACACCGTGCTGACGATTAACCTTCTGGAGGGCGTACCCGGTTATCTCTTCGGCCCCATGTGCCCGGATGCCGGTTATGTGCCTTACTTTGAGCTGCTGCCGTATGCTGACGGTGTGATTATCAATTACCCTGATGACGGCAACTGGCAGGTGCTGCCGCCATTTGTAGACCAGCCGCGCCTTAACGATGCCTATCAGGAAGCAGAAGAATGGTCTGCCATGATTCATTGCAATACTGTTGGCAAGCTCAATAAAATTATTGATTTAGGCTATGCCGAAAAGATTATTCAGGTAGCGGAAGCGCTGCATGAAAAGAAGCTGGCCAATATTGCCGATATCCTGGCAAGTCACCATGAGCTGAAGCTGGTGCTGATTGCAGGTCCGTCCTCTTCCGGCAAGACCTCTACGGCACAGCGTCTGAGCATTCAGATGGCTGTCAACGGCCTGCGTCCGATAGCCATTTCCATGGACGATTATTATAAAAACCGTGTCGATTCACCGCGCAAGGCTGACGGCAGCTATGATTTTGAATGCCTGGAGGCTATCGACCTGGAGCTGTTCAACGAGCATCTGCAGCGTTTGCTGGCAGGCGAAAAAGTGAAAATGCCCAAGTACAATTTCCGCACCGGCTGCCGTGAATATCGCGGCAATGAGCTGCAGCTGCAGGAAAATTCCGTGCTGGTTATCGAAGGCATCCACGGCCTGAATGAAAAGCTGACACCGTCCGTACCGGCGGAACATAAAATCAAAATTTACGTCAGTGCGCTGACGCCAATGTCTTTTGACGAGTACAATCGTATCCGTACTACCGATATGCGTCTGCTGCGCCGTATGGTGCGCGACAGCCAGTTCCGTTCGCATGATGCGGAAACTACGCTGAAAACCTGGTCCGACGTGCGTGAGGGTGAAGAAAAATACATTTTCCCGTACCAGAGCAGTGCCGATATCATTTTCAACACCACGCTGATTTACGAATTTGCCGTACTGAAAAAATATGCGGAGCCGCTGCTGCGTGCTGTACCGCAGTCCGCAGGCATGGCCTATACTACTGCGCGCCGTCTGCTGAACATTTTAAGCTATGTTAAGCCGTTGGAGGATGAGGTTATTCCCAATAATTCTATCCTGCGTGAATTTATCGGCGGCAGTGTGTTCAAGGACGCACTGTAATATTCACAACAAAATATTGTGGTAATTTGTCTGCTGCCCAAGTTGGGGCAGCAGGTGGACGCAAATAAAAAAGCTGTTGTACGTTTGCTTGCGTACAACAGCTTTTGTGTTAGCGGTAAAAAATTATTTGCGGAACATTTTGTCGAAGCGCTCCAGCAGACCGGCCTTGAAGCAAAGCACCAGGCCGCCGACAGCGCCGACTGCTGCCTGCAGAATCTGGTAGGGCAGTTTGATGTAAGCGTAGTGCGGTGTGCTGTAAATAAAGGCACGTCCCAGAGAATAGCCCACAACCATGATAACAGCGCCTAAAATTACGCCGAGAGCAGCGCCCTTGAAGCTTACCTTGCCGCCGCGGTGTGCCAAGAGGCAGATGACAACAGCCTGAATGCCGTGAGTAACCAGAGAAACAAACATCGGTGTTGGGTAGAAGAATAAATCGCCCAAGAAGGCACCAACGCCGCCGACGATGAAGGCAGCCTTGGGGTCGTCCAGCAGAATTGCTGCAGTGCAGATGATAATGTCATTAAGATATAAGTGACCGCCCGGTACCGGCAGACCGAAGGAGCTCATCATAATGTTGAGCGCCATAAACAGGGCGGTGATGCAGATTGCCAGGGTGGCGTTACTTTTTTGTGCTTTACGTTCTATATGTTCCATATAAACATTCCCCTCTTTATAAGATGATAAAAATTATTATATCGCTGTTTGGCTATAATAATATTGCCAGAACAGAAAAATTATCTATGGTCAGATTAGCCGGGGAATTCCTTTCGCTAATTCTTCATAAAATTTTTGGTAGAATAAAGCAGGTATTTTTGGTATAATTATTGAATAGAATATAGGAATAAGTAAAAAAATGGGAGGTCGCTATCGTGACAGAACTTAAGAAATTCAAACGTGTAGTTTTAAAGCTTAGTGGTGAAGCCCTGGCCGGTGAAAAAGGCTTTGGCATTGATCCGACAGTAGTATATGCCTTGGCCAAGCAAATCAAGGCTGTAGTTGAGACAGGTGTGGAGGTTGCTATCGTTAACGGCGGCGGTAACTTCTGGCGCGGACTCAGCGGCAGCAACAAAGGCATGGACCGTGCTACTGCTGACTACATGGGAATGCTGGCAACCGTTATCAACTCTTTGGCGTTGCAGGATGCTTTGGAAAACTTAGAGGTTCCGACCCGTGTGCAGACCGCTATTGAAATGCGTCAGATTGCAGAACCCTACATTCGTCGCCGTGCTATCCGCCATATGGAAAAAGCAAGAGTCGTTATTTTTGCCGCAGGTACCGGTAACCCCTATTTCTCCACCGATACCACCGCTGCTCTGCGTGCTGCGGAAATCGAAGCAGATGCTATCCTGATGGCTAAAAAAGGCGTAGATGGTGTTTATGACAGCGATCCGGCAGTTAATCCGGATGCGAAGAAATTTGATGAGCTGCCTTACATCGAGGTTATCAAACGTCATCTCAGCGTAATGGATTCCACTGCAATCAGCCTGTGCATGGATAACAACATTCCTATTGTAGTATTTAATATTGATGAACCGGGTAACATTCTGCGTGCTGCTGCAGGCGAAAAAATTGGTACCCTAGTAGGAGGTAAGGAATAATGGCAACAGTTAATGAAATTATCAGCGGTATCGAGAGCAAGATGGAAAAATCCGTTGCTGCTCTGCGTGTGGATCTGGCAAGCCTGCGTGCTGGTCGTGCAACTCCCTCTCTGCTGGAGAAGGTTATGGTTGATTACTACGGTTCCCCGACACCTGTAACTCAGGTGGCAAGCGTAACCGTACCGGAACCGCGTATGATTGTTATTCAACCTTGGGAGAAAAACATTCTGAAGGATATCGAAAAAGCAATTATGAAATCTGACCTCGGTCTGAACCCGAACAGCGACGGTATCTGCATTCGTCTGAACCTGCCGCAGCTGACCGAAGAGCGCCGTAAGGATCTGGTTAAGGTTGTACATAAAAAAGCTGAGGAATACCGTGTTGTAGTCCGCAACCTGCGCCGTGATGCCAACGATGCTATCAAAAAGACCGAAAAGGCTAAGGAAATCACCGAGGACGAGGCTAAGAAGGGTACTGAAAAGGTACAGAAGCTGACAGATAAGGTTATGAAGGAAATTGACGCTGCAGCTGCTAACAAAGAAAAAGAAGTAATGGAAGTATAATGGAAATTCCACAGGTTTTGGCACTGCCTCTCAAGGAGGCTGTCCGTCGCCTGGAGGCCGCAGGCTGCAGCTATGAGGTGCAGCCTCTGCTGCCGCCGCGTGCAAGCGAGGCAGACTTTGAAGGACGTGAGGTGCGCAGATATGTAGTAAGACAACAGCAGTTGTCTGCTAATAGATTAGCTCTTACCATTGTGTATAGATAAGGAAGGAGGTGCGACGAATGGCTCTGAAAATTGATAAGGATTCTTGCGTAGGCTGCGGTACTTGTGCTGCTACCTGCCCCGTTGGCGCTATTACTGAAGTTGACGGTAAATACGAAATCGGTGAAGACTGCGTAGAATGCGGCGCTTGCGCTGCTAGCTGCCCGGTTGGCGCTATTGAGTAATTCAAGACTGCAATGCAAAATCAGGAAGGCGGCCTCCCGCAAGGGGGAGGCACGCCTCTTCTTTAATCAGGGGAAAAGTAAAGAAAACTAAAAGCAAGTTACAAATTTTAGCGAAAGGCTTGATGCTTGTGTTTAGAGGCTTGTTTCAAACAAAAAATAAGACTAAGAATAATATCGTAATGCATACTGAGGATCTGGATATGCAGAATATTCCTCAGCATATTGCTATTATTATGGACGGCAATGGTCGCTGGGCTAAGGCTCAGGGCAAGGTGCGTACCTTTGGCCATCAGGCCGGAGCGGAAACACTGAAAACTATTGTCCGTGCAGCTGATAAGCTGGGAGTTAAGGTTATCAGTGCTTATGCATTTTCGACAGAAAACTGGAAGCGTCCGGTGACGGAAGTAAACTTTATCATGGAGCTTTTAAGCCGTTATCTGACCAACGAAATTGACGAATTTAACGAAAATAACGTACAGGTGCGTTTTATCGGCTCGCGTAAAGGTCTGCCTGAGATTGTGCAGCAGAAGATGGAGCACGCAATAGAGGCAACGAAAAACAACACCGGTATTGTTTTGAATTTGGCTATAAACTACGGCGGACAGGCAGAAATCCTGCATGCTGTGCGTACTATTGCGGCAGAAGCCGCCAACGGTACTCTTGCCGTAGACGATATAGATAATAATGTGATTGAAAACCATTTGTATACCAAGGGCCTGCCTGCGCCGGATCTGCTTATCCGTCCGGGCGGTGATTTGCGTATCAGCAACTTTTTGCTCTGGCAGATTGCTTATGCGGAAATCTGGACGACTAAGGTGTTCTGGCCGGAGTTTACACCGGATCATCTGGTGGAGGCGATTTTGGCTTATCAAGGGCGCGAGCGCCGTTTCGGCGGTTTAGGCAGCCGGTAAGACGCCGTATACGTCGTCAGGGCTCCTAGCAGTACGAGTATGTACGGCGTCGTCGCCCTTCCTCGTCTCCGGCATCTTCCCGGCTGCCTAGAGAAGGAGAAAAATAGGTAAGACACCGTATACTTCGCCAAGGTCCTGGCGGTACTAATATGTACGGCATCGTTGTCCTTCCTCGTTTCCGGCATCTTCCCGGCTGCCTAGAGAAAGGTGAAAATAGGTAAGACGCCATATACTTCGTCAGGGCTCCAATCAATTTTATAATTCAAAGAAGGATGTATTTTAACTATGTTAACACGTATTATTACCGGTGTAATCGGTATTATTGCGGCAGTCGGCATTATCACCAAGGGTGGTATGCTTTTTAATGCTGCTGTTGCGGTTTTGGCTGCTGTGGCCTGGTACGAATACCACAAGATGGTGGAGAACAAGGGCTATCATGCCTACACGCTGACCGGTGGCGTGGGCGCATTGCTGATGGTGCTGGTTGCCGGTGCAGGCTATTATTTTGAGTTGGAGGGCGTTTATACGCTGGCATTTATTGTGATGCTCACAGCGCTGTTCTTCATTTTCAGCACGATTGAAGGCCTGTGGCTGCATTGCAACAGAGGCGAGCAGCATTGGGCAGAGAACAGTGCGCTTACTGCCTGGGGCATGCTGTACTGCGGTCTTTTGTTTGCGCACATTATTTTGTTACGCTCCTTTGACGGCGGTCCGCATATCGATTTGGGCTTCCGCGTATTTGAGTACGGCGAAATCTGCCTGTGGATTGTGCTTTTGGGCACCTGGGCCAGCGACACCTTTGCATATTTCTTCGGCCGTGCCTTCGGCAAGACGCCGTTCTGCAGCGTCAGCCCGAAGAAATCCTTTGAGGGCGCGGTCTGCGGCTTTGTCGGCTGCTTTGTGACCGTACTGTTTCTGTGCATTATCTGCCTTGGTATTGCCCTGTGGCATGCTGTGGCAGTGGCGTTGGCGGTGGCAATTTTTGCTCCGGTCGGCGATTTGATCGAATCCATTGTCAAACGCAGCTTTGATATTAAGGATTCCGGTAAGATTTTCCCCGGTCACGGCGGTGTGCTGGACCGTTTCGACAGCCTGCTGTTTACGGCACCGGTTGTGTATTATCTGCTGATGATTATCAGCGCTTTATCTATGTTTCAAGAATAGAGGATAGCAAATGAAGAATATTTCTATTTTGGGCAGTACGGGCTCTATCGGTCGTCAGACGTTGGAGGTTGCTGCTGCCAATCCTGAAAAGCTGAAGGTACGCGCGTTGGCTGCGCATAAAAGCGATGAGCTTTTAGAGCAGCAGATTAAGCAGTTTGAGCCTGATATTGCCGTTTTGACGGATAAGGATGCTGCTAAACGTTTGGCTGACCGCTATCACGGCAAGACAGAAATCTTAGCTGGGGAGGAAGGTCTTCTGGCTGCCGCTACCTACGAGGGAGCGGATACGGTGCTTGGTTCTATGGTAGGCTATGCCGGCCTGCGCCCGACGTTGGCTGCTATTGCCTGCGGCAAGAACATTGCGCTGGCTAATAAGGAAACGCTTGTTGCTGCCGGCAGCATTGTTATGGAGGCTGTGCGTAAGCACGGTGTAAGCCTGACTCCTGTGGACAGTGAGCACAGCGCTATTTTCCAATCTCTGCGCGGCGGTACGGAAAAGGAAGTCAAGCGCCTGATTATTACGGCGAGCGGCGGTCCCTTCCGCGGCAAAAAACGCAGTGAGCTGGAAAATGTAACTTTGGCGCAATGTCTCAATCACCCAAACTGGAGCATGGGGCAGAAGGTAACGCTTGATTCCTCTACACTGGCCAACAAGGGCCTGGAGGTTATGGAGGCACATTGGCTGTTTGATATGCCTTATGATAAAATTGCGGTTGTTGTACATCCGCAGAGCATTGTACACAGTCTGGTAGAATTCTGCGACGGCAGTGTGATTGCCCAACTGGGTGTGCCTGATATGCGTCTGCCAATTCAGTTCGCTTTGAGCTGGCCGGAGCGCTATGATTACAGCTTTGAACAGCTTGATCTTGTTGCTGCGGGTAATCTTACCTTTGAAGCACCTGATTTAGAAGCATTTCCTTCCTTGAAGATTGCTATTGACTGCGGTAAGGCCGGCGGCACTCTGCCCTGTGCCTTCAATGCTGCCAACGAGGAGGCTGTATATGCCTTTTTGGCAGGCAAAATTAAATATCTGGATATCCCTTATATCACTGCTACGGTTACAGCGCAGCATAGCAATGTTCTGCGTCCGCAGCTGGAGGATATTGAAGCAACGGATGCCTGGGCGCGTGCTGCTGCCCAAGGGGTTATTGCTAAATTATAGACTGAATGCCGGCAAGATTAGCCGACTATCGTAAGGAGGTAAAATGCTAACAATATTAGCCGCTGTTTTTGTTTTTGGTGTGCTGGTTACGGTACATGAATTCGGTCATTTTATTACGGCGAAGCTCACAGGTATGCGTGTTGATGAATTTGCCATCGGCTTCGGTCCTAAGCTGTATCAGCAAAAGGACGGCGATACTCTGTACAGCCTGCGGGCTATTCCGTTGGGTGGCTATAATAAAATCGCAGGCATGGATCCCGATGATCCGCCTGAACCGAGAACCTTTAAATCCAAGCCGATACCGTCCAGAATGCTGGTTATTCTGGCAGGTGCGCTGATGAATTTCCTGTTGCCTATTATTCTTTTTAGCGGCATTTTTATGCTGGAGGGCAGACAGGAGCTGGTGAATGAGCCAATCTTGGGCACTGTTGTAGACGGTATGGCTGCGGAAAGAGCGGGCTTGCGTAACGGCGACCGCATTCTGACGATTAACAATAAGCCTGTTGCTACCTGGACTGAGGTTGTTACCAATTTGCGTGCCAGCGGCACTAATCCGGTAACGCTGACGGCAGAAAGTAATGGAGCTGTAAAAAGCTACACCATGACTCCTGTGTATGACAGAGAGGCAGGCCGTCCCTTAATCGGCATCAGCCCTAAGTTCAACAAGGTCAGCCTGGGCTTTTTCGGCTCGATTAAAGAAGGCTGCGTCTATACCAAAAATATTATCGTTTCTATGCTGAACGGCCTGTACAAGATTGTTTCCGGTAAGGCTCCGGCAGAGGTGGCCGGTCCTATCGGTGTGGCGCAGATGGCCGGTCAGGTGGCGGAAAAGGGCATGCTGCCGTTGATTACCTTTGTTGCCTTTTTGAGTATCAACCTGGGCGTTATCAACCTGCTGCCGCTGCCGGCACTGGACGGCGGACATTTTGTACTGCTGCTTTTGGAAGGTCTGCGCGGCAAACCGCTCGGCAGCAAGGCTATGACTAACATCCAGATGGTTGGTATTGCGCTGATTTTAGCACTGACAGTATTTTCCACCTTTAAGGATATAACACGTTAAGAGGTGAACGAAAGTGATAGAACGTAGAAAAACCCGTCAGCTGCATGTAGGCAGCGTGGCTGTGGGCGGCGATGCTCCGATTGCCGTTCAGTCTATGACTAACACACATACAGACGATGCTGCTGCAACATTGGAGCAGATTCAGCGTCTGGCAGATGCAGGCTGCGATATTATCCGCTGTGCCGTGCCTGATATGGCAGCGGCGGAGGGCCTGAAAACTATTTGTAAGGAAAGTCCGATTCCTGTCATTGCCGATATTCATTTTGATTATAAGCTGGCTTTGGCAGCGATTGAAGCAGGCGTTGACGGCCTGCGCTTAAACCCTGGCAATATCGGCGGTGAGGAGAAGGTGCGCGCTGTGGTGGAAGCAGCGAAGGAACGCAATATTCCTATCCGCATCGGTGTCAACGCCGGTTCCCTGCCGAAGGATTTGCTGGAAAAATACGGCCATCCCACCGCGGAGGCTCTTGTGGAGGCGGCTTGGCGCCACGTCCGTATTCTCGAAGCGATGGATTACCGTAACATTAAGATTTCGCTCAAGGCGCATGATGTGCCGCTGACACTGGAGGCTTATCGTCTGATGGCAGCGCAGTGTGATTATCCGCTGCATGTCGGCATTACGGAGGCAGGCACCGTCAACAGCGGTATTATCAAATCCGCAGTAGGCATCGGTACGCTGCTTGCCGAAGGCATCGGCGATACTATCCGCGTTTCGCTGACCGGTGACCCGGTGAACGAGGTGCGTGTAGCCTATGACATTCTGAAATCCCTTGGTCTGCGTGAGCACGGACCGACGTTAATCAGCTGTCCTACCTGCGGACGCACCCGCATCAGTCTGGAAAAGCTGGCGCTGGAGGTTGAACGCCGTCTGGCAGATATCGAAGAACCCATTACGGTTGCCGTTATGGGCTGCGTGGTCAACGGACCCGGTGAAGCACGTGAGGCTGACGTCGGCATTGCCGGCGGCATCGGCGAGGGACTTGTTTTCCGCAAGGGTGAAATCCTGCGTAAGGTTCCCGAAGAGCAGCTTGTAGGCGAGCTTTTTGCTGAAATAGATAAAATTTTACTTGAGAGGAAGGTATCCCGTTAATGAAAGTTTCTAAAATGTATGCACCCACTCTGCGTGAGGTTCCGTCCGAGGCTGAAATCCCGAGCCATCAGCTGCTGCTGCGTGCCGGCTTTATGCGTAAATCCACCAATGGCATGTACACCTATCTGCCGCTGGCTTGGCGTGTTATTAAAAAAATCGAAAATATTATCCGCGAAGAGATGGACCATGCAGGCTGCCAGGAAATCATGATGCCGATTATGCAGCCGGCAGAAATTTGGAAGGAAAGCGGCCGTTGGGACGCTTACGGCGCAGAAATGGTACGCTTGAAGGACCGTCACGGCCATGAATACTGCCTTGGTCCTACCCATGAGGAAATGGTTACTACCTTGGTTAAGAACGATGTGCGTTCCTATCGTCAGCTGCCGCTGAACCTGTATCAGATTCAGGACAAATTCCGTGACGAACGTCGTCCGCGCTTCGGCCTGATGCGTAGCCGTGACTTCATCATGAAGGATGGCTATTCCTTCGACCGTGATGAAGCAGGTCTGGACGTTTCCTATAAGGCTATGTATGATGCTTATGACAAAATCTTTACCCGCTGCGGTCTGAACTTCCGCCCGGTAGAAGCAGACAGCGGTGCTATCGGCGGTACCGGCAGCCATGAGTTCATGGTGCTGGCAGACAGCGGTGAAGCAGAAATTACCTACTGCACCAAATGCGATTACGCTGCCGATATCGAAAAGGCAGAGCTGTATCCGCTGGAAGCTCCGGCAGAAGAAATGCAGGAGCTGAGCGAGGTTGAAACTCCGAACTGCAAGACTATTGCCGATGTTTGCGCTTTCCTTAACGCTCCAATTGAAAAATCCGTAAAAGCTGTTGCTTACCAATGCGAAAAAGGCCTGGTACTGTGCTTCGTTCGCGGTGACCACGAGGTTAACGAAACCAAAGTACAAAACACCGTAGGCGCAGTTGAGCTGGAAATGGCAGAGGCAGAGCTGTTGGCTAAAGCCGGCACTGTCGGCGGCTACATGGGCCCTGTAGGCCTTGACCCCGAAAAGGTTATTATCGTTTGCGATGCAACCGTTATGAATATGCACAATGTTTGCTGTGGTGCTAACCATGAAGGCTTCCATTACATCAACGCTAACCCGGGACGTGACTTCACTCCGACCTACGTTGCCGATATCCGTCTGATGGCTGAGGGCGACCCCTGCCCGCACTGCGGCGCTCCGATTGCTAAGGCTCGCGGTATCGAAGCAGGTCAGGTATTCAAGCTGCATACCAAATACAGCGCAGCTATGAAATGCACCTATCTGGATGAAAACGGCAAAGAGCAGCCGATGGTAATGGGCTGCTACGGTATCGGCGTAGGCCGTACTATGGCTGCCTGCGTTGAACAGAGCCATGATGCCGACGGTATGATCTGGCCTGTTGCTATCGCTCCGTATGAAGTGCTTGTTGTACCTGTAAACGTAAAGGATGAAGCATCATTCGCTAAGGCTGAGGAAATCTATAACGAGCTGCACAAAGCAGGCGTTGAGGTTGTTATCGACGACCGCAAGGAGCGTCCGGGCGTAAAATTCAAGGACGCAGATTTAATCGGCTATCCGCTGCGCGTAGTTGTAGGTCCTAAAACTCTGCAGACCGGCGAGCTGGAAGTAAAAGTTCGTAAGACCGGTGAAGTAAGCATGCTGCCGTTGGATAGTGACTATATCGCTGCTATCAAGGAGATGCTGCAAAAGCTGTAAAAATAAGTCAGTTCCCATGTCTGCGCCCGGCGCAGGCAGAGGGAACGGAAGCTGTGAGGTGATACTGGCATGGATTTAATTAATACTTCTTTTTTGCATAACAAAGAGGTTGTTATGGTTATCAGGCTGGTTGTTGCTGCAATTCTCGGCGGTATTGTCGGTATAGAAAGAGGCAGTGGCGACCGCCCTGCCGGTTTCCGTACACATATTCTTGTGTGCGTGGGCTCGGCGCTGTTTATGCTTGTTTCGCTTTACGGCTTTGATGATGTCTATCCTCAGACTGCCAAGCTGGAGGAGGATATCGGCCAACGCCGTGACTCGGCGCGTATCGCAGCCCAGGTTGTCAGCGGCATAGGCTTTCTCGGTGCAGGCACCATTCTGCACGAGGGTTTAACTATTCGCGGTCTGACAACTGCTGCCAGCCTGTGGATGGTTTCTGCAATCGGCCTTGCTGCCGGCAGCGGTATGTACTTCCTCAGCAGTGTGGCAACCATTATCACCATGATAACTCTTGTTACCTTTCATACCTGGGAAAAGCGCTTTGCTGCCAACAACCGCAGTGACCGCCAGTTTGTCCGCATCATTACTACCAATCGCTCCGGTGCCATAACCGATGTTACCGGTTATCTGTCCCTTAACGGCGTACAGGTAAAATCGCTGAACGTAAAGCGCGATAAGGAAAAGAATCGTCTGGTGCTGGAGGTCTTTCTGAAGATTGGCAAAACTGCGCCCGATGGCGGAGATTTGGTAAGAGGGTTGCAGGGGATAGAGGGTGTAGTAGGCGTCGAAAACATGCGATAAGCGAGATAAGCGATAGCACGCCATCTGCGTTGTTGCGTCGCCTCGACGTACTAAAAGTACGCCGTCGGCATCCGCCCTGGCAGCTGACGCACTCTAGCTTATATCGTAAAACAGAGAAAGTAGCATGCCATCATAATCCAACAACTTCTACCGTCATTATTAGGAAAGGATTTAATGTGAATAAAAAATATTGCCTGATTCCTGATGAAGAAAAATTTTATAGTTTTTTGGCTTCGCTGACCTTTTCCCCGGTGGAACTGATGCAGCTGAAGCTGATGCATATCAATCAGATTTGTGTAGACGAGTCTGCCTGTCAGTGGGAGGTACACTTCAGCTGTGCCGCCCATCTTACCGGCGGCTTGCTGCAGAAGGCGGCGCAGCAGCTTGCAGCCGCTTTTTCTTTGCAAAGTGTAGATATGATTTGCGACGGCGATGGCTCTAAATGCCAGGTGATGCAACGCGAGCCGCAGGCAGAGGTAGAGATTACCGACTGTACCGGCGAGCCGCTGCCGGAGGAAATTCCTCTGCCGCCGGAGCCGCCTGATATTGAAATTGGCGAAACTCTGCCGCCGGAGCCTCCCTGTGAAACGTCCTATAACAATCCGGAGGAGGACCCCGAGTATCTGCAGGCCATGGCAGCCTTATACGGAGAAAAGAAGGCTGACGGCCAGCTGTGGGGCAAAAAAATCAAGGGTACACCGCGTAAGCTTGATACTGTTACAGAGGAAGAGCGCAACGTTGTTATCGAAGGCACCTTTGTCAAAAGCCTGGATAAGGACGGTGCGCTGCAGACTTTTATTGATAAGGAAACGCGCGTTGGCTCCATTGTCCTGACCTTTAACGTGAGCGATGATACCGGCGGTATTTTCGTCAAGCTGCGCTTTGACAAGCGTGATGGCGGTGACCCGCGTAAGGAATGCAATGAGTTTAAAAATCTGCTGAAGCCCGGTATGCGCCTGCGTTTGCAGGGTGATGTTGCCCCCGACCGCTTTGCCTTTGACGAGATGTGCATGGTGCCTCGCGGCATTATGAAGCTCGATGCCAAGGAGGAGCGCATGGATAATGCTGAGGTCAAGAGGGTTGAGCTGCATTGCCATACGAAGATGAGTAAGCTTGATGGCCTGACGCCGATGGAGGGCCTTGTAAAGCAGGCTATCCGTTGGGGCCACAAGGCTTTGGCGATTACCGATCATGGTGTAGTGCAGGCCTTTCCGTTCTGCTTTGATGCGGCGGAGGGCAGTGACCTGAAGCTGATTTTCGGCATGGAGGGTTATCTTATCAGCGACCGCAAGACGAAGGACGATGCCGTTGATACGGAAAATCCCGATGCTGCGACCAAGGGTAAGAGCAAAATCAGCAGCCACCATATTATTATTCTGGCGAAGAATGAGGTTGGTCTGCGTAACCTGTATCAGCTTGTTACTATCAGCCATCTGCGTTATCTGAATAAACGTCCGTTGCTGCCGCGCGCTGTTATAGAGGAGCATCGTGAAGGTCTGATTCTCGGCTCGGCCTGCGAGGCGGGCGAGCTTTATCGTGCGGTGCGCTTAGGTGCGAGCGATGAGGAGCTGGAGGAAATCGCCGGCTTCTATGATTATCTGGAAATCCAGCCTACGGGCAATAACCAGTTCCTAGTGCGGGAAAACTATTGCACCGAAGAGGATTTGCGCGAGCATAACCGCAAAATCTATGAGCTGGGCAAGCGCTTGGGCAAGCTGACTGTGGCAACCTGCGACGTGCATTTCCTTAATCCGGAGGATGCACAGCTGCGTGCGATTCTGCAGGCCGGTCAGGGCTACAAGGATGCGGATTTGCAGCCGCCGCTGTACTTGCACACTACGGAGGAGATGCTCGAGGAGTTCTCTTATTTGGGTGAGGAGGCAGCCTACGAGGTTGTTGTTACGAATACCAATAAGATTGCGGATATGATTGAGCGTATTAAGCCTGTTCCCGACCGCGACCAGCTGTATTCGCCGTCGATTCCCGGTGCGGAGGATGCAGTGCGTGATTTGTCCTATGCCAAGGCGCATGAATGGTACGGAGAAACGCTACCGCAGATTGTTGAGGACCGCTTAAAGATGGAGCTGGATGCTATTATCGGACACGGCTTCTCCGTATTGTATTACATTGCGCATAAGCTGGTTAAGCATTCTATCGACCGCGGTTACTTGGTAGGCTCGCGTGGCAGTGTAGGCTCGTCCTTTGTGGCTACGATGCTGGATATTACCGAGGTTAACGCGCTGAAGCCGCATTACCGCTGTCCGCATTGCCGTCACAGCGAATTCTTTATGAACAATGAGGTCGACAGCGGCTTTGACCTGCCGCCGAAGGATTGCCCCGAATGCGGCACCAGAATGCTGCGCGACGGTCACGATATCCCGTTCGCGGTTTTCCTGGGCTTCCACGGTGATAAGGTTCCTGATATTGATTTGAACTTCTCCGGCGGTATTGATCCCGATGATCCGTCCGCTATGTCTGACCAGAGCGTGGCGCACAAGTACACCGAGGAGCTTTTTGGCCGTGATAACGTTTGCCGCGCCGGTACTATTGCGACCATCGCCAACAAAACGGCGATAGGCTTTATCAGAAAATATTACGAGGCCAAGAATCTGCATGTGCATCCTGCGCATGTGGCAGCGCTGGTTGAAGGCTTTGCCGGCATCAAGCGCACTACGGGCCAGCATCCTGGCGGCATCATGGTTGTGCCGCGTAATATGGATATCCATTATATTACGCCGATGAACCGTCCTGCCGATGATAAGGACGGCACTACGATTACTACTCACTACGATTATCACAGCATCAATGACCGTCTGGTTAAGCTGGATATTCTGGGCCACGATGATCCGATGGTTCTGAAGATGCTGGAAAAATATCTGCAGGAGGATGTGGATCCCAACTTTGATCCCAAGAAGATTCCTGTGGGCGATGAGGCAACGATGCGTATCTTCCAGGATACAAGCTCCCTCAGCGTTACGCCGGAGCAGATTGACAGTGCCGTCGGCACCTTCGGTATCCCGGAATGCGGCACCAAGTTTGTGCGTCAGATGATCAGCGACGTACAGCCGAAGAAATTCAGTGAGGTTGTGCGTGTATCCGGTTATTCGCACGGTACTGACGTATGGCTGAACAATGCGCAGGATTTGATCAAGGAAGGCAAGCCTGTTGCCGAAACTATCTCCACGCGTGACGACGTTATGACGCATTTGATTTCCAAGGGCGTGGAACCCAGTCTGGCGTTTAAGACGATGGAGCACGTGCGTAAGGGCAAGGCGGCGAAAAAAGGTCTGGAGCCGAAGATGCTCGAGGCTATGCGCGCGGTAAATATTCCCGAATGGTATATCAAGTCCTGCGAAAAGGTACAGTATCTGTTCCCGAAGGCGCACGCTGTTGCGTACGTTCTTATGGCTTACCGTATTGCGTATTGCAAGGTGCATTATCCGAAAGAATTTTATGCGGCGTATTTTACGGTGCGTGCCAAGGATTTTGACTACACCCATGTTTCCAAGGGTAAGAGCTATGTAAAGAATTTTATCAAGAATGTTTACCAGCAGGGCTTCAAGGCTTCGCCTCTGGATAAAACGACAGTCACCTATCTGGAGCTAGTTAACGAGATGCTGGAGCGCGGTCTGAGCTTTGATAAGATGGATTTATACAAGTCGGATCCGATTAAATTTCTGGTTACGGAAAACGGCCTGCGTCCGCCTTTGGCTGCCTTGGGCGGTGTAGGTGAAAACGCTGCCAAGAGCATTGCTGCGGCGAGGGACATCAACCGGCCGTTTATCTCTCAGGAGGATTTGCGCCAGCGTTCCGGTGTTAACAAGAGTGTTATCGAAAAGCTGGCAGACATGGGCGTTTTGGGCGATTTGCCGGAAAATAACCAGATTGATTTGTTTGCCTGAGATAGGAGAATCATATGCAAAAAATAATTTTGGCCTATAATTTTACGCCTGAGCGTTTGCAGGCGCTGAAGCTGATTTGTATGATGCTGCGCACGCAGCTGCGTGCTGTGACGCGTGAGGAGCTGCTGCAGCCTGTAGGCTATCTGGCAGGCTTGCCGGAGGTGGCGCCTGTCAGTGAGGCTTACAGCGGTGACGAGGGGCAGGAGGAAATGCTGCTCATGTGCGGCTTCAGCCGTCAGGATTTGGACAGGCTGCTGGCTGCCGTTAAAAAGGGTAAGCTGCGTCAGGTGGCGCTGAAGGCGATGCTGACACCCACCAACTGTACCTGGAGCGGCCTGCAGCTTTTGCAGGAGCTGAGCCAGGAGCATGCTTATATGCACGGTAAAAATGCAGGCAAATAAGCAAAATTGCCGCTGCCGGTAGTTTTACTGGCGTTAAAGCGCTTTCTCTGATATAATTAGGCATGATAAACTTTAGCTATATTTAGGAGGATAATAATAATGGCAAAAGATAGTTCCTTTGACGTTGTTTCCCAAGTTGATATGCAGGAGATGGATAACGCTGTTAATCAGGTTAAGAAAGAGATTGACCAGCGTTATGATTTCCGCGGCAGCAATGCTTCCATCGAGCTCGGTGAGAAGGAAGTAAAAATTGCAGCTGAGGACGAGTACAAGCTGGGCGCAATTTTAGATATGCTGCGCCAAAAAATGGCTAAACGCGGTATTCCTCTGCGTTGCCTGGTTCCGGGTAAGATTGAACCCGCTGCCAAAGGTGCTGTTCGCCAATCTCTGGAAATCCAACAGGGTATTTCCAAAGAGAACGGCAAAAAAATCGTGGCAGCTATCAAGGCTTCCAAGCTGAAGGTAACTGCTCAGATTCAGGATGACCAGGTACGTGTTGCCGGTGCGAAGAAGGATGATCTGCAGGCAGTTATCCAGCTGCTGAAGGCCGGTGATTTCGGCGTTGATCTGCAATTCATCAACATGCGCTAAGCATTCGTCCACGGTTTGGAGAAGAGTGGAGCAAAATGACAGAACACAAAGACTTTGACAAAAAGAAAATCAATGACGGCGAGCTGCAGAAGTATTCCGGAAGCTACAGCGAGGAAGGCCTGCTGCATAAAATCAGCCGCTACGGTGCCCACATCGGCATCGAGCTGTTGTACAAGGTCGTGCAGCTGTGGTGCGTACTGCAGAAGCCGGAGGTTCCTGCGAAGGAAAAGGCGTTGATTATGGGAGCTTTGGGGTATTTAATCGCTCCCCTGGATTTTGTGCCGGATATTACGCCGGTGTTGGGATACAGTGATGACCTGGTGGCAATTACCTTTGCGCTGCTGAAGGTGCAGGGGTATATTGATGAAGAGGTTGATGCCAGAGCTAAGGAGCTGTTGGCGAAGGTTTTTGATAAGGATGTCGTTGCGAAGCTGTAATTGCAAGCTGACTAAAATATGCGCTGCCAAACAGGCAGCGCTATTTTTATGCTATCAGCGCGCTTCGGAAAAAAATGCTTAATAAAAAGATTATGCATATGCATTGCTGCTGCAAACAAATATTGAACAGAAGAAAAGGCTTTAGCTGCGGCTGAAGCTTTTTTTATTGCGCAAAAGCAGGCTTAGATACACTTCTTATAAAAAGATATTGGCTATTATCTTTCTTCCTCTTTCGTAAAATAAAAACTTTCTTAGCGTGCCGTTTGGCAACAAAAATCGCAGATATAAACAGTGAAAGTAAAAGCAAGCAAGTCTGCATATCCTAACATCCTTGAGCACGCACCTTTTTTTCAATGATATTTTAAATCCTTCAACGTATAATCATATTGAAATAAAAAATATCTGCAAAAGCAAAGATAGACAAATACTGTCACTGCAGCTTGCTATACTGAAGTCAGCAAGTGATTTAAATGAAAAAGCAACACTGAATTATCAGCAAACAGAAAGGAGGAAGACATGCGACAAAAAGATATCTATTTTATGCCCTTAGGAGGCGCTCAAAGCGTAGGCCGCAGCTGCTACTACCTGCGTCTGGGACAGAGTAACATCCTGCTCGATTGTGGCCTTCAGCGCATTAACGGAGCAACTTGTTCCCCGGATTTTCGCAGCCTGCTTACCTCGCAATTCATGGAAAGCATGCAGCAGCTTGACCACGTTTACATTTCTCATGCGCACACCGACCATGTCGGCTACCTGCCGCAGCTCATGCAGATGGCACCTCAGGCTTCCGTTTACATGACACTGCAGACCAAGCAGCTTGCCGAATACCGTCTGATTGCCAATAGCAGTCAGCAGGGAGCAGCCGAAGCTTCGCGTTTGTTAAGCAACGTTGCGCCTGTCAATTACCTGCAAAAAATCAAGCAGCGTGATTACGCAGTCACCTTTTTCCCGGCGGGGCATATCCCCGGCGCTATGATGACACTGTTTGAATATGCAGGCCGCAAAATTCTCTACACTGGCGACTACTCATTGCAATCAGCCTTCGGCCTTGATGGCTGTTGGCTGCCAGATGACCTGGAGGTGGACGTATTGCTGATGTGCGCACTGCATGCCAAGCAGCCCTACAGTGTCCGTGAAAAGAACACACTTCCACAGCGCATCAGTGAGGTTATGAGCAACCTGCAACGTGGGCAATCTGTTTATCTGCAGGCCTTTGACCCCGGTAGAGTGCTGGAGCTCTTAATGGCGCTCAACCGCGAGATGGAGCAGAGCGGACAGGTTTATCCAATCTATCTTGAGCCGGAGGCCATGGCCGCCGTGCACGTGATGGAAAGCCTGCAGCTGCCGGTACTGCAGCAAAACAACTACAGCAGCTTTTATGCCGGTGTAGCACATCCGCACGTTGTTATCGGTACCAAGCGCAAGGAGCAGGTAAGCTGGCGTTATCGTATTTTTGGCAATGCCTATACGCTGCATGAGGATTACGGGGAAATGCTCAGCTTCATTCGCAGGCTGAATCCACGTCAGGCCTATCTGGTGCATTGTGCCGAGGGTTATTATGGTCACACCGTGGAGCAGGAGCTCATGCGTGATGCCCAATGCCGTACTCAGGTAGTGTTTCCTGAGGAAGGCGACATTTATACAATTTAAGAATTAGGAGGTAGCATAATGCTGGAAACAAAAAGTATTAAGGTACAGGGAATTTTAAAGGAGATTCATGAGAAGGTGCAGCAAAAGGCCGGGCGCTTCGAAAAAATTTCGGAGGATATTGTTTTGGAAAATCTGACCTTGCAGGCTCTGTGCGCCAATCTTCATATGTCGCCTGCTGCCTGTGCAGATTTCGTACAAAATAATTATGACTGTAGCTGCAGTGTTGACGATATGATCAGAATCTATCGCGACTTCAAGATTAACACCGAAGAAAAACGCCTAGAGGTTTTTGAAAATGCTACCGGCGTGGCCATCATGTTGGAAAAAAGCATGAACGGTGACCAGCAGGCTTATGAGCTGTATCGCAGCACCCGGGAAAAATTCATGGAAAAAAAGCCTAAGCATTACTACAAAATTCTTTTGGCTGTGATTTTTCACAATATTAAGCAACTGCAGCAGGAAAATGATCAGCAGATGATTACCAGCTTTGGCAATACACTGTGCAAATATCTGCTTTTTGATATAGAAAATGCTATTACTTATGCCTATGGCTTCAATAAGCACCGCAGTAGTGCACCAAGCACCAATAATAATACGAAAAAAGTTCATAGCCCTGAGCAGGAGCGTTTGCTGCAAAAGCTGGCAAGTCTTGAAAGCGCGCTGGAGCAATCCGATATGCTGCTCAGAGACCTGCAAAGTGAATTTGACGAACGCCTGGAGGCTGTTAAGCTGCAGGAAATGACAGAGTTCTTCGGTAAGCTCAATTCTGATAAATATGGCTGTATTTTGGACGAGCTGCTGATGCTGCGCAAGGGTATTGATGCCGTGAAAAAGAGTGGTTATGTGCTGCCGCTGGAAATCAATGGTTTGCTGATTATGGTGCGCAAGCTGGTACAATTTTTGCGTGACAGCCACATTAATCCCATGCTGAAGCCTGAATCGTTGCGCATTGTAAAGGCTGGCGATGTTGAATTCTGGAACTACGAGGGAACTCCTTTTACCTGTGCTGAGGAAGAAAAGCAGGTTAAGGTAATTTCTCCTGGTTGGATTTATAGCGAAAAACAGGTACAAATTTCTCGTCCGAAGGTTAAGGAGGTTGTAGATAATGTTGATTAATAATGAAGAACACAATGATTTATGCGTAGGCATTGACCTGGGAACCACCAACTCTGTTTTGGCTACAGTTAATCTTAAGGCCAATGGTGATATCGTCAGCAAGGTTGTAGATTTGCCGCGCGCCGTTGATGTTTACAACAGCGCAGCAGGCAAGGCCAGACTGAACACGCAGAAAAAGCCTTTGCTGCCGTCCTGCGTGTATTACCGTGAGGAACATGGCTATGAGCCGCTAGTAGGCGATTTTGCCAAAAACCAGTATGCGCTGCGCCCGCATCTGGTAGCAAAATCTATTAAAAGCCAGATGGGAAGTGCGCATGCCGAAGGCTTGGCTGATGAGATTATGGACAAAACTCCGGCGCAGGTTTCGGCACGTATCCTGCAGCACATGCTGCGGGAGGCCAGCAAAATTTATCGCACGGAGATTAAGGATGCGGTAATCACCGTACCTGCTAACTTTGACTCCGTAATGTGCCAGGCAACACGTGATGCTGCCGCGTTAGCCGGTATTCAGGTTACCAATAAGGATGGCAGCGAAAGAGCAGTGCTGCTTTCTGAGCCGAATGCCGTTATTTATGATTTGATTAACCAGGTACAAAATGGTGAGATTTCCAATCATATTATTGACCTCAACAGCGAAAAGAACGTGCTGGTATTTGACCTGGGTGGCGGCACCCTGGATATTACGATGCACAAGATTAAACGTCGTGAGGACTGTCCCGACGTTTTAAAGGTAGATGAAATTGCTACCAACAGATACACTCTTTTAGGCGGCGATGATTTTGATCGCGCCATTGCTGATGTAATGTTTGAGCATTACCAAAAACAGTATTCTACTAGTCCTATGGTTGTGCGCAAGCTGCAGCAGGAAAAGAAGGCCATTATGCCGCAGCTGCTGAACTATGCAGAGGAGCTGAAGCTGGAGCTGAGCGAACGCCGTCAGGCAGAAAGCAGCTATGCTGCCGATGACAGCTTTGGCTGGGATGATGAGGAGGATGCCGAAGAATTTTTCGTAGGCGGCAATATGGGCGGCATCGGTTACGCCTATGATGACAGCTTCATTCAGGAAGACGTAGAAAAAATCCTGCAGCCTTTTATGGGCCAAAGCCTGCAATTTGCTGATTATAAAAAGATAGACAGCCTGCAGGATACCAAGAATATTATCTATCCTATTCTTGACGTTTTACAAAAAAGTGCTGCCAAGCTGGGCGATGAAGTGAAGGTAGATGCAGTAATCGTCAATGGCGGCATGAGCAAGTTTTATATGGTTATCAACCGTCTGCGCGAATTCTTCGGCCTGGAGCCGATTGTGGCGCTGGACCCGGACCAGGCTGTAGCAAGAGGTGCAGCAGTATATCATTATTACCTGCACAAATATGCGAAACAAATGCAGGAGGATATGCGCATGGTAGGCGCAGAAGCGCCTGCTCTGCAGCCCTTGCCCGGCAAGGCTGCAGCTCCGAAGGCTGCTGCAGCAGCCGTACAACAGCGTGGTGCAATTGAATGGGGCAAAAATATTCTTAATGACAGCCTGTATCTTGGTATGCGTGACGGTGCTGTACAGGAGCTTGTTGCCGGCGGCACGGATCTGCCGTACCAGTCCGACTATATCAAGGGCTTTCAGCTGCTGCCGGACAAGGCAGAGATTGCTATCCCCATTAAAAGACGTACCTTCGGCGATACTTACCAGACCATCGGCAATGGTCATCTGAAGCTGGAGCATGGCTATAAGGACGGTGCTTACGTTGCGATTCGCGTGCTCATGGGCAGCAACAAGGTGCTGAGCATGGAGATGCTTTTGAGCAGTGATGTGGATATGCACCAGATTCTGGAGCAGAAAACCGCTGAAATCGTTATCGGCGGCGATAATCCTGATGCACCTGCTACTAAGCTGAAATTCAATCCTCCCGCCGGTACTAAGCTGAACGTGCATAATGAGCTGCATGGCCTGCAGACCTTGTGTGACCGCAAGTATACTGCCAAGGGCAATGCGCAGAAGGATGTTATCAACAAGCTGAGCTAGCGCACCAGCAGTATTGCTGCTGCCGGTAATAAGGCGGAATTTGCCAGACCGCTGCTGGAGATGCTGTGCTATACCAATAATGATGAGCTGCGCCTGCGTCTTTTCACCATTGCCCGCAAGCATGTTGCTTATTGGACTGAGCAGCAGCGCCAAAGCTTGGCAAGAGAGTGTTTGAACCAGCTGCAGGGTGTACTGCAGGGCTTCCCGTGCTATGGTCTCAAAATTAATGTCAACATTCAGGCCATCTATACCATTGGCTGCTGCGGCAGCAAGGAGCAGGTTGCCAAAGTGCAGCCGCTGGCAGCTGAAAACCGTTATTATACAGCAAGCCTGTACGCGTTGGGCAAGAGCCGCGTTGCTGGCAGCTTTGTGCAAGAGGTATTCCAGCGTGATGCTTACTGCGAAAGCAACAAGTGTAACCTGCAGGTTACAGCACATGCCCTGGGCATGGCGCTGCGCCTGGAGGATGGCGGCAGAGCAGCAGGCCTTGATGTGGACAAGGCAGTGAAGGACCTGTGCTTCATTATCAACAACCGCACTGTTCTTGATGTAAACTACAGCAGCGAGATTGTCTGCTGCCTGATTGCCCTGGCATATGCCTGCGACCAGCGTTTTGGTGGCAATACTGTGTCTGCTGCTTCTATGGAGCTGGCAAGACAGACTTTGGCAAATCTCAACCGCAACTACAGCGCAGAGGTTATGATGCGCCTGGCCAAGGCTGCTGGCGTTGCCTACAAAATGCTTGATGGTGAAAGCCTGTCTGAGGATGAGGAGGAGTTCCTGCTGAAGAAGCTGGAAATTTAAAACGGAAATAATAATTAAGTGAAGTTCAAAAGGACTGTCCCCGGCGATGATGTATCGCCTGTGGGGACGGTCCTTTTTGATTTTATGTGGATGATGCAGATATTATATCCGTTGCGTTTTTTTGCGCAGAAATTACCAAAGATACAACTTTTTTAAAGTTTTCTTGTACCCATCTAAACCTTAACTATTATAGCTCTTCAATTAAATGTAATAAATGTAACTGATTTAAGACTATAAAAAGAATTTTTACATCGATTGTAGCGTGTTCCTGGATAAGAGTTTGACTGGGGGGGATACAGTGCTATAATTTAAAATTGTTATTGCATGTATAATATTTGGTTTATGTAATATAAGGAGGCTTATGATGAAAGTAAAGGATAATCAGTTTTTAGCTAAAGCAATAGCTTTGAGCATTTTGTGCATGGTGCCGGTAAGCACTAATGCGGCTGGCTTCAGTGCAATTACAAACGGCGGTGTTTATGATGCACCGCTTGATATCAATATAACAGGGCATGATAGTGATGATAACGGCATACTGTTATCTGGTGGTAATAACCTGACGATAAACAACGGCGGCACTATTCGCGTTAACACTGTTGCCAATGCCAGTGGTATCACAGCAGCTGACAGTTTTTCAGGTGCTACGAATGTAACTGTTAATGGCGCAAAGTTTACTATTGATGTGGGCTATGCCAAACAGGGAGCCAGTGCAGTTGGTGTCTGGAGCCAAACTATGAGAAATCAGGTTGGTGATGGCAGCCAACCGCAGCCGGAATATCAAGGCGGTAAGGTAACTCTTAATGCTTTAGAAAATAAAATTAATGTTACCAGTAATCGTGTAGGCTATGGCTTATTATCCGGTAGCGATTTCGATGGCAACAGCAATCAAGGCGGCAATATTATCTGCAATGGTAAGCTGGATATAGATGTTAACGTCCTCACTCCTGACGGAAAGAATTCTGATAGCTATTATTTTAACAGAGCCATGGGTGTTTTAGCTTATGGCGGTAATGTCTATATCAATAATGACGCCGATATTCATATCAAATCTCAAGCAAATGGTGGCAACAGCAAAGAGGTTGCCGGTTTATATACCAGCTATGATGGTCACATTAATGGCAGCGCTGACAGTACTATTAATATACATGCAGAGGGTATTAGTAAGGTTACCGGTATCACCAACGGTACTTATGATGTTTTTGCTCAAATGAATAATGTAAGTTATACTCCGTCTTCTATTAATTTGCGCGGAACAACTAACATTTTTCTGGATGGAAAACGTAATTATGGTATCTGCTCTGATATCAAATCAACTTTTGAAGCCAATACCGTAACTATTAACTTTACTAATGACAGCAAAAATCTTACCTCCGTCGGAATAAAAGCAACTGATGAGGGTAAAATTAAAATTGATAACCTTTTCATTGGAACAGACGCAACAGCGTTGAATCAGGCAGATAAAATAACTGCATTACAGACAGACAAGATGTATGCCGGAAGGTTTAATATAACAAAAAATGCACAAATTAATGTCAACACCAACGAGCAGGGGACTGTACAAATTAACGGCTCCGTTAGTAATCAGGAAAGAGGAACCATTAATTTACATCTGACAAATTCTGATTCTTATCTTTATGGTAATGTTAACACGGATTCTAAGTATAGTTGGGGTGGTAGGGAAACTAATATAGTTCTCAAAAATGGAGCATTATGGAAAAATTTTAGTGCTAATGGTTGGATGGACAGCAATCTTACTAACCTCACCTTAGATAACAAAGCGCTCTTAGATATGACGCATAACGAATATAGCAGTGGCGAGTTTTTCCAAAATATCTATATCACCAATAACATGTCCGGTACAAACGCTACCATTAACATGGACATCGACGCAGGCACTAATACCGA
>ERZ773221.335-NODE-335-length-57158-cov-5.757351_pt1 | contig 57158 bp, 53 predicted proteins | sample MGYA00580994_ERZ773221 | MGnify/ENA primary metagenome ERZ773221 (study PRJEB29015, sample SAMEA2737758) | human gut metagenome | biome: human gut; feature: human-associated habitat; material: faeces | place: China | collected 2012 ... | reverse complement strand
ATTTTTTGTTGTATATTTTTTTATGATTTGTGTCTAAAATTTGTTGACTAGTGCACAGGCCCCTCTCAGTCGCCCTGACGGGCGCTAGCTCCCCCCGAGGGGAGCCTTTCGAGTTAACCCCCAATTGGAGGTGAATACCCATGGCGAATGAAATTTACGGCAACCTGAAGGGTATCCGTAATTCCGTTATTGAAGAATTAAAAACCTTTTATGATATCCGTCTGGAGGGCGGTCAGCTGCTGACAAGCGAGCTGGCTTTGCGTATGGCGGATGTTACTGATTTTATTAACCGCGAGGTGAGCGTTTACGTTGCGCGCAACGGTCAGGTGCTTGCCGTATCGGTGGGCAATGATCAGAGTGTGGAGCTGCCTCCGGTTGAGGGCAGACGCGGTGCCAGCCGTTTGAGCGGTGTGCGCTGCGTGCATACCCATCCCAACGGCAATCCGCTGCTCAGCGGTGTGGATATTTCCGCGCTGAAGAATAACCGCTTTGATGCGATGATTGCTGTCGGCGTTACTTCGCCGGATATCAGCCAGTCGCAGATGAGCTTCGGCATGATTACCGGTATTGACGATAACGAGCAATATCAGGTGGAATGCTACGGACCGCTGACGCTGCAGGAGGCGGAGGGAGTGTTCTTCCCGAATCTGGCGGCGATGGTGGAGCGTATCCTTGATAAGCAGACGAGCAGTGCGAGCCTGGCGCAGGGAACAGAGCGGGCGATTATCGTAGGCATGGAATACGGTGCCCCCAACAGCAGCGGCTGGACGGCCGAAGATTCCTTGGAGGAGCTGAAGCAGCTGGCAGATACTGCCGGTGCGGAGGTTGTGGCACGCTTCCTGCAGAAGCGCCCCAAGCCGGACCCGGCATTCTTTATCGGCCGCGGCAAGGTGCAGGAGCTGGCGCTTTATGTGCAGCAGGAGAATATAGACCTGTGCATTTTTGACGATGAGCTTTCGCCGGCACAGCAGCGTAATATTGAGCAGTCAATGGGTGTGCGTGTGCTTGACCGCACGGCGCTTATCCTTGATATTTTCGCCCAACGTGCGCATACTAATGAAGGTAAGCTGCAGGTTGAGCTGGCGCAGCTGCAGTATACGCTGCCGCGTATTATGGGCAAGGGCCTGGCGCTGTCACGTCTTGGCGGTGGCATCGGTACCCGTGGTCCCGGCGAAACTAAGCTGGAGGTTGACCGCCGTCGCATCCGTGACCGCATTGCATATATTAAGGAATGCATCGGCAAGGTTAAGAGCGTGCGCACTCTGCACCGAGCAGGACGCGCGAAGGCAAGTGTGCCTACGGTAAGCCTTGTGGGCTACACCAACGCCGGCAAATCCACGCTTTTGAATACGCTGACGAATTCGGATATCTACGCGCAGGACCAGCTTTTCGCAACGCTGGACCCGACTACGCGCCAATTAGACCTGCCGAATAAGCAGCAGGCTATTTTGACAGATACCGTCGGCTTTATCCAACGCCTGCCGCATCAGCTGGTTGCGGCCTTCCAGTCTACGCTGGAGGAGGTTGTGCAGTCTGACGTGCTGCTGCATGTTATTGATGTCAGCCATGAGCTGTATAAGGAGCAGGCTGCAGCAGTTTATCAGGTTCTGGATGAGCTGGGTGCCAAGGATAAGACGATTATTACTGTTTATAATAAAATTGATAAGCTGCCGCCGGATTCCGGTCTGGCAGAGCGTTTGAGCAAGGAAGAAAACAGCATCTGCATTTCCGCTAAGGCACGTTATAATCTTGACGGCCTGCTGGCGCTGATTGCAGAAAATTTAAAGCTGAAGGCGGTAGAGGAGAGCTTCCTCGTGCCTTATAGCGATTCCGCTGCGGTAGGACGCTTGCATGATGCAGGTACGGTGCTGGAGCAGGAATATCTGGCGGAGGGCACACTGCTGAAGGTGCGTCTAGACGCGGAGCAGGTGCAGCAGTTTGCCAAGTATCTTGCTGCAGATGCCAAGGCTTAGGATGAATTGGCGCAATGCCAAAAAATATAAAAATATCAGGTGAGAATTTTGGTTGATTACAATGCATTAGAGCAGGCAGCCTTAGCTGAGGTTGCTAAACATACCGCAGAGCTGGAAGCAGCAGCTTTGTACAATACTGAAAAGGTTATTGCGGCCTTCCGTAATAACATGGTTTCCGACTACTACTTGAAGCCTACTACAGGCTATGGCTACAGTGATGTGGGCCGTGACACTCTGGATTTGATTTATGCCGAGCTGTTCAAGACTGAGGCTGCATTGGTACGTTCTCAGTTCGTCAGCGGTACTCATGCGCTGGCAGTTGCTCTGCTGGGCAACCTGCGCGCAGGCGATGAGCTGATTGCCGTAACTGGTGCTCCTTATGACACTATGCAGACTATTATCGGCTCTCCGGTTAAAACTCCCGGCTCTTTGGTTGACCTGGGCGTAACCTATAAGGAGCTGCCGATGACCGGCGATCATGTTGACCTGGAGGCTGTAAAAAATGCTGTTACCTCCAAGACTACGATGATTCATATTCAGCGTTCCTGCGGCTACAGCAGCGAACGTAAGACTATTGATGTTGCGGAAATCGGCCGTATCTGCAGTGCTGCGAAGGAAGCTAACCCGAATGTTATCTGCTTTGTAGACAACTGCTACGGCGAGTTTATCGAGAAGCAGGAGCCTACCGAGGTTGGCGCTGACTTGATGGCAGGCTCTCTGATTAAAAACCTTGGCGGCGGCCTGGCTCCGACCGGCGGTTATATTGTCGGCCGTGCCGATTTGGTAGAGAACGCTTCCTACCGTCTGACCGCTCCCGGTCTGGGCGGCGAGATGGGCGCAACCTTGGGTGACACTGCTCGCGAGTTCTATCAGGGACTTTTCCTTGCTCCGCATATCGTGGTGCAGGCTGTTAAGACTGCTGTTTTTGCGGCTGCTGTTTTCAAAGGCCTTGGCTATGCTGTTAAGCCGCTGCCGGAGGAACGCCGCAGTGATATTATTCAGGCTATTACCTTGGAGAGCAAGCAGCGTTTGTGCGATTTCTGTGTTGCTATTCAGGGCAATTCTCCTGTTGATGCGCACGTTGAGCCGGTTCCGAGTCCGCTGCCGGGTTATCAGGATGAGATTATTATGGCTGCTGGTACCTTTGTACAGGGCGCTTCTATTGAGCTGAGTGCTGATGGTCCGTGCCGTGAGCCGTTTAATGTTTTCTTCCAGGGCGGTTTGACTTTTGAGCATGGTCGTCTGGCGATTATGGCGGCGGCTAAGCGTGTTGGGCCTAAAGAGGCGTAATTTTAAAGCAATGTTAGTGATTCGTAATTAACATTCCCGTCGCGATGCGCAATTTTCCTATGCCCAAAGGGCATAACGTCAATTTCAGGTGGAACAAAGACGAAACTTCGGTAAAATTTGACAGATAGTAACCTGTTGTTACGTACCCTCGTTTCTGTTGTTCCATACCTTTATTGACTAAAATTGCAAATGCGCTTTGGGATATGTTAATTACTCAATTTAGATTGCTCTTAACTTGGCAATGAGAATTTAATTACTCAATGTAGCTTGCTCTTAGCTTTGCAATAAGATTTAGGTTACTCAATTTATGTTGCTTTTAATGATGCAATAAAATTTCGGTTACTCAATTTAGTCTGGCATCGAATTGACGTCAATTTTGATGGCGGAGTTGTTTAAGGATGATTTATATGAATAACATGGCAGTATGTAATTATATAGTGGGCGTGCTGGGCGCGGTTATCGGCGGTCTGATTATGCAGGCGGCTGCCGCTTTTCCGCTGGAGTTTACGGAGAACGGCCCCGGTCCCGGCTTCTGGCCTTTTACGCTGGGTGCGGTGCTGGGCGCTGTTTCGGTTTTGCTGCTGCTTTATACCTTTATCAATAAAACTGATTTACATGGCGTGAAGGTGCAGCTTTCTTCGACAGGCAACAAGCGCGTTTATTTAATGATGGGACTTGTCGTTTTGTTCTGCGTGCTCATCAGCATTCTCGGCTTTTATCCGGCAGCGGCACTTATGATTCCGGCTGTTATGCGTCTTATGGATTATCGCAATTATAAGGTAATCGGCCTGACAACGGTGCTTAGTCTGCTGTTTATTTATCTTGTTTTCGGCATGCTGCTGCATACGCAGATGCCGCAGTCTGTTTTCATGGAGTAGGGGGTCATACTGATGGTTGATATAATGAGCGCATTAAATATGATTTTCGTCCCCATGAATCTGCTGGGACTTTTCTTCGGCGTGCTGGTGGGCATTGCCTTCGGCTGTATGCCCGGTCTGAGCGTTAATATGGGTTTGGCGCTGCTGTTTCCGCTGGCCTTTACGTTCCATGGTATCGGTGGCATTCTGATGCTGCTGGGAATTTACTGCGGTGCGATTTACGGCGGCAGTATTTCGGCAATCCTGCTGAAAACTCCGGGTACGCCTGCTTCCGTAGCGACTACTCTGGACGGCTATCCGATGGCGACGAAGCTGGGGCAGCCCGGACGTGCTCTCGGCCTTTCTACCTTGGCCAGCACCTTCGGCGGTATTTTCAGTACCGTATGCCTGATTTTGCTGGCACCGCAGCTGGCGAAGGTTGCGCTGCAGTTTTCCAAGCCGGAATATTTTGCTCTGGCTATTTTCGGCCTCAGCATTATTACGAGCGTTTCCTCAGGCAGTGTTATCAAGGGCATTATGGGCGGTCTTATCGGCCTGTTTTTGGCAACTGTCGGCATTGACGGTATGAGCGGCGCTATCCGCTTCACCTTGGACACCAACTATTTTATGGGCGGCGTGTCCTTTATCCCTGTGCTTATCGGCGTGTTCGCCTTTGCGCAGGTGTTGAGCAGTATCGAGGATTATTACCACAATGAACGTAAGGAGCAGCACATGATGCTGGACCGTCTGCTGCCTTCGTTTGACGATATCAAGAGGGTGTTCAGCACGCTTTTGCGTTCCTCCTTCATCGGCACCTTCATCGGCTGCGTGCCCGGTACCGGCGGCGATATCGCTTCCTTTGTTTCCTATGACCAGGCGAAACGCTGGTCTAAGCACAGCAAGAACTTCGGCAACGGTGAGCCCGAGGGCATTGTAGCCTCCGAGGCAGGCAACAACGCTGTATCCGGCGGTGCCTTCATCCCGGTACTGACGCTGGGTATTCCCGGCGACGGCGCAACGGCAATTATGATGGGCGCGCTGATGGTTCAGGGTCTGCAGCCCGGTCCCTTGCTCTTTGTGGAGAAGGCGCCAGATGTTTATGCTATCTTCATCGGTCTGCTGCTGGCTAACGTGATTATGGGTATCATGGGCTTTTCGTTAATCAGACTTTTTATGAAGGTTGTTAACGTGCCTGTACACATTCTGCTGCCGATTATCGTGATGATGACCTTCGTGGGCACTTATTCCTACAATAATTCGCTGAACGATGTTTATCTGATGGTGGTAAGCGGTTTCCTGGGTTACTTTATGAACAAGCTGGGCTTTTCCATGTCGGCGATTATCATCGGCATTATCCTCGGCGGTATGGCAGAGCAGAACTTTGTCGGCTCGCTGATTATGAGCGACGGCAGCTTTGCTATTTTCTTCCAGCGTCCGTTGTGCCTGTTCTTCCTGGTGGCAGCTCTTTTATCACTGCTTTCACCGCTTTTTGGCAAGCTGTTCAAAAGAAGCTAAATTTTACTTGACAAACTCCCTGCGTTTGGCTAAACTAAGCATATAAAGGGAGTAGCTTGCACGCATGGCGTGTTCACTCTGTCGTCAGTACGATTGCTTCGGCAATCCGGCTTTGTGACTAAGTAGCGAGACTTTGTTGTAATTTTATTGCAGCAATGTCTCGCTTTTTTGTTTTTAGGGACGGCTGCAAATCAAGGAGGAAGAAAATGGAAATAGCTTTACAGTTTGTTTTATTGGCTTTAGGCTTTGTGATGCTCGCAAAAGGTGCGGATTGGTTTGTTGAAGGTGCAGCAGGCATTGCTATGCGCTTTGGAATTCCGCAGCTGGTAATCGGCCTTACTATCGTGGCGATGGGTACCAGTGCGCCGGAGGCAGCGGTAAGTATCGCGGCGGCGGTTAAGGGTAATGCGGATATTACCATCGGTAATATCGTCGGCAGTAATATTCTTAACATACTTGTTATTTTAGGCCTTGCGGCTTCTATTGTGCCGATTGCGGTAGCGCGTTCTACCTTACGCATCGAAATCCCCTTCATGATCGGTGTTACCGCACTGCTGTTTTATCAGGGACGCGACGGCAGCATCAGTCTGGCGGACGGTGGCGTGCTCATGGTAGCGTTTGCCGTATATATGATGTATCTGTATACCATGGCGATGAAGAGCAATGTCGACAGTGATCTGGAGGAGACGGGCCTGCCGCTGGGACGCTGCCTGTTAGGTGCAGTTGGTGGTTTGGCGCTGATTATTGCGGGCAGTAATGTTACCGTAGGCGCAGCAACTTCTATTGCTACCTATGCAGGACTCAGCGAGCGCTTTATCGGTCTGACGATTGTGGCTTTGGGCACCTCGCTGCCGGAGCTGTTCACCTCTGTAGCGGCGGCACGCCGCGGTAATGCGGATATTGCCATCGGTAATATCGTCGGCAGCAACATTTTCAATATTCTTTTCGTAGTAGGCTTGTCGGCGCTTATCATCGACATTCCCTTCGCATCTGCCTTCAACTTTGATACCTATGTAGCGCTTGGTGCGGCAGTGCTTCTGTGGCTGTGCGTGTTGCGTACACAGCGCCTGCAACGCTGGGCCGGTGCGCTGATGCTGGTGTGCTATGCGGCGTATCTGCTGTATATTCTGTAAGCACAGCATTATAATGTAAAAAATTTAACATTTACCCTCCGCAAGCAGTAAAAATCTCTTGCCTGCTTGCGGAATTTATGGTAAAATATTTTGGTGTAAAAATAACACACGCAGGAAAATTCATCTGTTGCTACGTTTTGCCGCGTAGAGAAGAATTATAACCCATTCCTGCGGAGGAAAAAACAGGAGGAAACAAAAAAATGGCTATTATCTCTATGAAACAATTACTTGAAGCTGGTGTACACTTTGGTCACCAAACCCGTCGTTGGAACCCTAAAATGGCTCCGTACATCTTCACCGAGCGTAACGGTATCTACATCATCGACCTGCAAAAAACCGTAAAAAAGGTTGACGAAGCTTACAACTTCATCCGTGAGGTTGCTGCTGCCGGCGAAAACATTCTGTTCGTTGGTACCAAAAAACAAGCTCAAGAAGCTATGAAAGAAGAAGCTACCCGCTGCAACATGTTCTTCGTTAACGAGCGTTGGCTGGGCGGCATGCTGACCAACTTCAAAACCATCCAAACCCGTATTGCACGTCTGCGCAAACTGGAAGCTATGGAAGCTGACGGCACCTTTGACCTGCTGCCGAAGAAAGAAGTTATCGGCCTGAAACATGAAATGGAAAAACTGACCAAATACTTGGGCGGTATCAAAGACATGAAAAAACTGCCGGGCGCTATGTTCATCGTTGACCCCCGCAAAGAGCACATCGCTGTTCTGGAAGCTCACAAACTGAACATTCCTATCGTTGCAACCGTTGACACCAACTGCGATCCGGACGAAATCGATCATGTAATCCCTGCAAACGACGACGCTATCCGCGCTGTAAAACTGCTGACTGCTAAAATGGCTGACGCTGTTCTGGAAGGCCGTCAAGGTATGCAAACCGAAGAAGCTGCTGCTGAAGAAGCTCCGGCAACCGAAGAAGCTGAATAATCCTAACGTTAATATATTACATTTTGAGGAGGAATAACTGATGGCTCAAATTACTGCTGCATTAGTTAAAGAACTGCGCGAGCGTACTGGCGCTGGCATGATGGACTGCAAAAAAGCACTGACCGCTGTAGAAGGCGATATGGACAAAGCAATCGACTTCCTGCGTGAAAAAGGTCTGGCTGCTGCTGCTAAAAAAGCCGGCCGTATCGCTGCTGAAGGCGTTGTTGGTTCTTTCGTAAGCGCTGACGGCAAGATCGGTGCTATCGTAGAAGTCAACTGCGAAACCGACTTTGTTGCTAAAACCGACGGCTTCAAAGAACTCGTTGAAAAAATTGCTGCTCATATCGTAGCTACCAAACCGGCTGACGTTGAAGCTCTGCTGGCTTCCGAGCTGGACGGCCAAACCGTTGAAGCTCTGGTAACCGCTAGCGTTGCTAAGATCGGCGAAAAGATTTCCGTTCGTCGTTTCGCTTTGTACGAAGCTCCGGAAGGTGTTGTTGCTGCTTACATCCATGGCGGCGGCAAAATCGGCGTTGTTGTTGAATTAAAAGGCGGCAATGCTGAACTGGGTAAAGACGTTGCAATGCATGTTGCTGCTGCTAACCCGAGCTATCTGGAACGCTCTCAAGTACCGGCTGCTGAGCTGGAACACGAGAAAGAAGTTCTGTCCGAGCAAGCTAAAAACGAAGGCAAACCGGAAAAAATCATCGAGAAGATGGTTATGGGCCGTATCAACAAATATTACAAAGAAGTATGCCTGGTTGACCAAGAGTTCGTTAAAGATCCGGACCAAACAGTTGGCAAGCTGGTAAAAGCTGCAGGCGCTGAAGTTCTGGCATTCTCCCGTTTCCAACTGGGCGAAGGCATCGAAAAGAAACAAGAGGACTTCGCTGCAGAGGTTATGTCTCAAATTAAATAATCCGTTTAGTTTGGACTGCAACTGAACATTTAAGGCTATCACAAGCAATTGTGGTAGCCTTTTTTGTTATATAAGAAATATCGATTTGAAATCAATTAAACAAGTCTCTTGGAAAAAGAAAAACCTCAATCCAGAATGCACAATCTGAATTGAGGCGCACTTATCCCTTAAAGGGAATATGAGATTTTTATTCGTTCAAAAAATAATCCATATCTAAAATATCGTCATCCTTCATACGACTAATTTCTTCTGTGGTATATCCTTCTGGTGGGTTAAGCATGTATTTTTCTCTAAGTTGTTTAGCAAGCTCGGCCTCTGTAATAAATTCTGAACTCATAATGACAATCTCCTCTCGTGTTTGCAATTATTTAATATTTTAACACGAATTCCGGATTAATTGGAGATGCGTGAGGATCGTAAATACAGAAAAATTTCATGCGCTCACCACAAATACATTTAAGAGGATCTTTCTGAAAAGAAAGTTCAAGACGAATAGCCCATCTTCTAAGGTTATGACGATAAAATTTAAGGTGGATTCTGTTCATGCAACGACGAATATCGGGTAAAGAAGAGAATGGTTTAGCATATGCACCATAGTAGCGGAGCATATTAAAAGATTTTTCAGGAATATGAATAATAAGGCTTTTAATAAAATCGAATGCAGAAAGAGTAACAGAAACTTTTTTGTTGTCCTCATGACGCTGGTACCAGAAGGTAACATTTTTCCCATCGTAGTCAGTAATGCGGGATTGAGCCATAGCAGGGCGTCCTATGTAACGGGTAATATAGTTGGCAACAGCTTCAGGTGAATTAAAATCAATACAGGGAGCGTGTACATAGAAACCATCTTTGTAGGAATTGTATAGCTTGGAAACGAGGTTTTTAAAGTGTTGGATATTAAAGATTTTAGGATTCAGAGAAGAAAGGATATTTTTAAGAAGAACATTCATCCAAGATTTTCTAAGATAGATAAAAGGAAAATATGAAAACTTACGCCAAGGAGTATTGTTTCCGACAGCACCTTCAGAAAGAAGCATGTGGATATGTGGCTTCCATTTGAGGTCACGGCCAAAAGTATGAAGTCCAAGAACCATGCCGAAGGTAAAGTTTTCTTTTTTGTTGAGAGATTTAGCCCAAAAGGAAATAACTTGGGCTGCAGAATGAAAAAGGACGTGAAGAAGAGAACGGTCCTTACGGAAGTATTCACGGAGTTGCTCTGGAATAGTGAAGACAACGTGACGGTGTTTGCATTTAAAGAGTTTGGCAGAAATATTGGCAGAACGGTCTAGTTGATAGGCAACTCCGCAAGTGTTGCAAAAACGAGAGTAGCAACGAAAGGGCACGAGTGTTATGCGATGGCAAGAAGGACACATATAAGTGGTGAAACCATTACTAAGGTCACCACAGTTAATAACTTTATTAACTTCGTAAGAGACTACAGGACGAATTTTCTCAGCATAGATTGAAGAGAAAGAAGACCAGTGATCTTTGAGAATTTGTTTAATAGTAAATAAAGACATTGTAATCTACCTCTATAAAGATAGAATACAATGTCTTGAAATAAAGTACAATAGCAAATTTTGCTCTGAATGAACGTCTATATTAAGGCTATTGGAGAAGTGGCGTAGCCACATTTTTTACACTGCAAAACTTTTAAAAAGTGTAAAATAATATACATTTTTCCTTCTTGACTATACTCTTCCAAAAGAATATAATAACAAGGTATTTTGTTTTAGCAGTTTAGTGAACTGCTGGGGGAGGTAATATATAATGAATAAGTTTTTAAAATACGCTCTTGTGGGCGTGCTGACAATGTTTGCTATTGTAGCTGCAGGCTGCGGCGGTTCTAAGGATGACGGCAAGGTAGATATGAATAAGCCGGTTATCGTAGGCGTAAACCCCGGTCCTCATGCTATTATTATGGATAACGTAAAGAAGATTGCCGAGAAAAAAGGCCTGAAGATTGAGGTTAAAGAGTTCAGCGATTTCGTAACTCCTAACTCCGCTCTGGCTTCCGGTGAAATCTGGGCTAACTGCTTCCAGCACGAGCCCTTCCTGAAGGCAACCATGAAGAAGGAGCCTTCCTTCAAGCTGGCTAAGGCCTTCAACACCGCTCTGTTCCCGATTAACATCTGTTCTAAAAAATTGAAACCCGGCGACACCATTCCTGATGGTGCGAAAATAGGTATTCCTAACGATCCGACCAACGGCGGCCGTGCCATTCTGCTGCTTGCTGCCAACAACCTGATTAAGGTTAAAGACCCGAAGGATGTTACTACCAGCGTTAAGGATATCACCGAAAATCCGCATCATTTCGAAATTGTTGAGCTGGAGGCTGCAGCAATTCCCCGCAGCCTGGATGACCTGACCTGCGCAGCAATCAATACTACCTACGCAATCAGCGCCGGCCTGGACCCCGCCAAGGATCCTATCCTGCGCGAAACCAAGGATTCTCTGTATGTAAACATCGTTGCCGTACAGGAAAAGGACCTGAATGACCCGCGTCTGAAGATTTTCCAGGAAGCATATCAATCTAAGGAAAATGCAGAATTCATCGAGAAGAAATTCCCTGGTTCTGTATACTTAGGCTGGGATAATAAATAATGAGCTCATGGTCAACGCGCAAACTCCTGCGGGAGCTTTGCCGTTGGCCTTTTGTCTATGCAAAGGTGGTTTTAATTATGGATATTCAAGCACATATTAATGAGGTATGGCCCAAGCTGCATGCTCTGGCGGAGCCTGCCTTCAAGGAAGTTAAGACAGCAGCTTTTCTGGCAGATTTTTTGCTTAAGCTTGGTTACGATGTAACCGAGAACGTTGGCGGTACTACCGCACTTACCGCTGTGCTGGACAGCGGCAAGCCTGGACCTACGGTAGCAGTACGCACCGATATGGACTGCCTGCTGTTTAAAAACGAGGATGGCTCACTGGAGCCTATTCACGCCTGCGGCCATGATGCGCATATGACTATCGCTTTGGGCGTAGCCAAGCTGCTGCAAGAGCAGGGGCTTGCCTGCGGCCGGGTGAAGATTCTTTGCCAGCCTGCGGAGGAAATCGGCAGAGGCGCATTGGCAATGCTGGAGGCAGGAGCGCTGGATGATGTGCAGTACGCTTTAGGCTATCATGTAATGCCTAAGGATATGGCACGCAGCGGTCAGATTATCGCGCAGATCAACTGGACGGCCTGCACCCTGATGGAAGGCGAAATCCGTGGGTTGGCAGCGCACGGCTCCCAGCCGCATCTGGGCGTGAACGCTATTGATGCCGGTGCCGCTATCGTCAATGCCATCAACGCGCTGCACAGCAACCCGCTTTTGGGCGGCAGTATCAAAACTACCCGCTTCATGGGCGGCGCAGGCTCGCTCAACGCTATCTGTGACAAGGTAAGCGTCGGCTTTGACCTGCGCAGTACGTCGAACGCAGAGATGCTGGAGCTGCGCCGCAAGGTAGAGGACATCGTTGTGAATACGGCGAAGGTGTACGGCGCGGAAGCGGACTGTCATATCGTCGGTACCTGCCCGGCGGCGGAGGCTGACCCATCACTGTTGGCACTGACGCAGGATGTTATTTCCGCAGAGCTGGGAGCGGGGGGACTGATTCCCGCTGCCAATATTACGGTAGGCGAGGACTTCAACTTCTTCAAGCAGGAGCGTCCGCAGCTGAAAACTGCCAGCCTGGGTATTGGCTGCGACCTGGAGCCGCGTCTGCATGACCGCGATATGCACTTTGACCACAGCGCGCTGGCTAATGCTATCAACGTGCTGACAAATCTTACGCAACGTATTTTATGCGTAAAGCCGTAAGCATATCCTGAAAAACTATAAAGCAAAAGGCTTCTGCAGTAAGGTGTTGCCAAACTGCGGAAGCCTTAATTTTACGCTTATGATTCTTTTTATGCTTCTTTTATAGCTGCGGCAATGGCTGCAACAGCCTTGTCTTTAAGGCCGGTTGCTTCGATGCAGGGCTTGAATGTTGCGTCCTTGCAAACTGCCGTCATAGCCTTTTCGCTGCTGCCCTTACCGCTGCTGCCGTAGGTGCAGACAGGGATAATGGTTTTGCCGCTCAGGTCGTTTTCCTCCAGGAAGGTGAGGATGATATTGGGGCAGGTGAACCACCAGATAGGGAACATCACCACAATGGTGTCATAATCCTGCAGGTTCTGCGGCTTTGCTTTAATTGCCGGACGGGCGTTCTGCAGATTTTCTATCTTGGCCTGACCTACACAAACAAGGTAGGAAGAGGAATATATTTTTACCGGCTCGATGGCGAAAAGATCGGCACTGGTTTGCTTAGCGGTATCATCAGCTAATTTTTTAGTAATGCCTGTGCGTGTAAAATAGGCGATAAGAGTTTTCTTCATAATAGGAACCTCGCTTTCATATAGTAATATTATAACACAATTTTGAACAAAAGCTGAATTTTCTTTACAGTTTTATTGCTGCCTTGTATATTTAGCCGATTTCATGTATAATAGAGTTAGTTTTTTTAAATGGAGGGATGGCAATGAAAAAATACTTTCTGCCTATAGGCAAACGACAGGAAGAGGTACTGCTCCCGGAGGAGCACGTTATATATGATATACACGGCAACGAATCCACCGTCTGCGAGGACATTGTTGCCGCTACTACCGAAGCAATCCGTAACCCGATCGGTACCAAGCCGCTGCGCGAAATTGTGCATGCAGGCGAAACTGTGGCCATTGTTATCAGTGATATCACCCGTCTGTGCGGCACGTCCGAATTTCTGCCGGTAATTGTTGCCGAGCTGAACAGTGTGGGCGTTAAGGACGAGGACATCACCGTTATTGTTGCTACCGGTACCCACCGCGGTCATACGCATGAAGAGGATATCACCGTATGCGGTGAGGATATGGTGCGCCGTCTGAAAATCGTTCAGCATGACTCCCGCAAGAGCGAGGATATGGTACTGCTTGGCCAAACCTCCTTCGGCAATGATGTTGCTATCAGCAAATATGTTGCCAATGCCGACAGAGTTATTCTGACCGGTGCCGTAACACTGCATCCCTTTGCCGGCTTCGGCGGCGGACGCAAGGCTGTTATGCCGGGCGTAGCAGCGTACGAAAGCATCATGAAGAACCATTGCATGACTATGTCCCCGGTAGAAGGCGCAGGCTGCAACAAGGCCTGTGACGCAAGTCTGCTCGAGGGCAATCCCATTCATCAGGATATGTATGAATCCTGCAAGCTGCTGAATCCGGATTTTCTGGTGAACACTGTGTTTACTCCGGACGGAGAAATCAGCGAGGTTGTTGCAGGTCACTGGTATGAGGCATGGCAGAAGGGCTGCAAGGATTTGCTGGCTATGGCAGGCGTACACATCAAACAGCTTGCTGATATAGTATTTGCGTCCGCAGGCGGTTATCCCAAGGATTTGAACCTGTATCAGGCTACCAAGTGCCACATGAACGCACAGTTTGCTGTTAAGCACGGCGGTATTATGATTTTCACTTTGGACTGCCCGGATATTAAAGAGCCTGCTATTTTTACGGACTGCTTCAGCCGTAACGATATGGAGCAGTTTGAAAAAGATATCCGTGCCAATTTCACTATTCCGGCCTTTGTTGCTTTCAAGGCGCGCTGCATTGTCAACGATGTAACCGCTTATCTGGTAACACGCCCGGAGAACTTCGACTTTGTCCGCAAGACAGGTCATATTCCCTGTGCATCCTTGCAGGAGGCCTGGGATCTGGCTCAGGAAAAACTTGCAGAGCAGGGCAAAAAGGATTACAATATTACCATTATGGGTCATGCGTCTGCTACGCTGCCTATTTTGGACAAATAAAATATTAAAGAATAATTTGGGGGGAACTTAATTATGAAAACAAGAAAAGTTGGTATTCTCGGTTTAGGTCACGTTGGTGCTCACGTTGCATACAGCCTGGCTATTCAAGGCATTGCTGCCGAGCTGGTGCTGGTAGATCCGAAAGAATCCAAGCTGGCTGCCGAGGTACAGGACCTGCGCGACGCAATTCTGTATTGCCCGCATGATGTAAAAATCAACGGCGGTACCTACGCTGACTTGGGCGACTGCGACGCTATCGTAAACTGCATCGGCGATATTGACCTGGTTGCCAGCGGTGACCGCTTAGATGAGCTTACCTTTACCGCAGCACAGGTTAAAGGTTATATCCACAAGGTTATGGCCAGCGGCTTCAAAGGCTTCATTGTTAACATCACCAATCCTTGCGATGTTATCACCAACATCCTTTATCGCGAAAGCGGTTTGCCGAAAGGCCATGTAATCGGCACCGGTACCGGTCTGGATACCTCCCGTCTGGTATCTGCTTTATCTCTGCAGACTGGCGTTTCTCCGCAATCCATCAGCGCTTACATGATTGGCGAGCACGGCGCTTCCCAAATGGCTGCCTGGTCCTGCGTAAACTTTAACGGCATTCCCTTAAGCTCCTTGGAGAATGAGGACGCAAAATTCGCTTTTGACAAACCGGAGCTGCAAAAACGCGCTATCGGCGGCGGCTGGGTAACCTACAGCGGCAAGCACTGCACTGAATACGGCATCTGCTCTACCGCAGCCCGCATGGTACGCTGTATTTTCAACGACGAGCAACGCATTATGCCTGCTTCCATGCTGCTTGACGGCGAATACGGTGAAAAGGATGTCTTTGTAGGCGTTCCTGTTCTGCTGGGCAAAAACGGCGCAGAGCGTGTGCTGGAGCTGCCTTTGACTGCTGAGGAGCTGGCAAACTTCCATAAATGCTGCGACGATGTACGCAAGAACATCAAAACCGCAGAAGGCATTGCTCCTGCCGAATGTAAATAATTTTTAAAGTATGTCTTGAAAAAGGCAGGCCGACAACGCTGCAAGGCGCTGCTTCCGGCCTGCTTTTTTGCTGCTTATGCTACAAAGTTAACAAAAAAAGTGCCTTAGCAAAGATAATAGTTGAAAGTTTTGCCAATGAGTGGTAAAATGTTTAGGTGATTCATAGCTGTCACTAGTTTTATGGAAAGAGGGTAATATCATGACGCGTATCAATAGAGTTTTGGAGCATATGGCCAAGCTGCAGGTAGACAGTGTCATTATTAAGGATGTTACCACAATCCGTTATCTGACCGGCTTTACAGGAGATTCCAGTCTGCTGTATCTGGACAGACAACAGGGCGTGCTGATTACGGATGGCCGTTATACAGAGCAGGCCAGAAACGAAATGAAGTTCTTCAAGGTGCTGGAGTATACTCCTACAGGTGCGCACAGCATCTGGGCTGCCGCCGCTGATTTGGCAAAGAATGCCCAAGCGCAGGTAGTAGGCTTTGACGGAGCATATTACAGCTATGATGATTATACTGTGCTGCACGAGCTTTTGGGTGAAACCTATATGCAGAGCATTGATTTCAGCGATATCCGTATGATTAAGGATAAAAAAGAGCTGGATATGCTGCTGAAGGCTGCCAGCATTGCTGACGAAGCCTTTATCCATCTGCTGGAGGATATCAAGCCCGGCTGTACCGAGCGCAGTCTGGCAGGCCGTCTGGAATACTATATGCGTGCCTTGGGAAGTGAAAAGGCTTCCTTCGATACGATTGTAGCCTCCGGCGTACGCAGTGCTTTGCCGCATGGCATGGCATCTGACAAGGTTATCGAGGTCGGTGATTTTATTACCTTTGACTTCGGCGCTGTCTATAAGGGATATCATTCCGATATGACGCGTACTCTGGTAGTGGGCCTGGCAAATTCCTGGCAGCAGGAAATTTATACTATAGTTGAAGAAGCACAGCGCAAGGGCCTGAAGGCTGCGGAGGCTGGCATGACCGGCAGAGAGCTGGACGCTATTGTGCGTGACAGCATTACCGCCTGCGGCTACGGTGATTATTATGTGCATGGTACAGGTCACGGCGTAGGCCTGGAAATCCACGAAATGCCGATGATCAACAAGCGTGGCGCTACAGTGCTGCAGACAGGCATGATCTTCACTATTGAACCTGGTATATACATTCCCGGTAAAGGCGGGGTACGTATAGAAGATACTGTTGTTTTGACAGAGGATGGGGCGAGAGCCTTGAACGGTGTCAAAAAGCAGCTTATTGAAATTGTCTAATATTTAAATTTATAGGAGGGCTTCCAATGATTTCCACAAACGAATTTAAAACCAACGTAACTGTTACCATCGATGGCGACGCTTGGCAGGTTGTTGAATTCCAACACGTAAAACCTGGTAAGGGTGCTGCTTTCGTACGTGCAAAAATGCGTAACCTGTGCACCGGTGCTGTTGTTGAGCGTACCTTCAACGCAGGCGAGCGTCTGCCGAAGGCTCACATCGACCGTCGCGAAATGCAATATCTGTATGAATCCGACGGCATGTATGTATTCATGGACAATGAAACCTACGAACAAACCGAGCTGAGCAAAGAAACTCTGGGCAGCGCACTGAACTTCCTGAAAGAGAACATGGACGTTAAAATCATGATTTATGACAACCGTGTACTGGGCGTTGACCTGCCGAACACTGTAGAACTGACCGTAGTTGAAACCGAACCCGGCATCAAAGGCGATACCGCTACCGGCGGCAGCAAGAATGCTACCATGGATACCGGCTATGTTGTTAAGGTTCCTCTGTTCATCAACGAGGGCGACGTTCTGGCTATCGATACCAGAACCGGCGACTACATTTCCCGCGCTTAATTTTAATTAAGAATTACGCAACAGCTGCTGCAGGCTTGTTCTGTTACTTACGGTGACGGAACCTGCCTGCGGCAGCTTTTTTGTATATTTGCATGCGTGTATTGTGCACTGAATTTGTTCAAAATTTACAAAAATAACAAGTGTACTTTTCAAGAGAACAGTGGTATAATATTAAAAGAACTTTGTATGAAGAAAGGGGACACTAGTATGTCTGAAAAATCTACATTCTATTTGGTTCGCGAAGAAATTCTTCCTGAAGCAATTAAAAAAACTATAAAGGTTAAAGAAATCCTTAAACGCGGTGAAATCAAAACTATCAACGAAGCAGTTGAAAAAATGGGCCTGAGCCGCAGTGCTTATTACAAATATAAGGATTTCGTTTTCCCGTTCTATGAAGCAAGCAAGGAAAAAATTATTACCTTGTCCTTACTGCTGGAGCACAAATCCGGCGTGCTGTCCAAGGTTCTGAATACTGTTGCCGATGATTCCGGCAGCATCATGACCATCAACCAGGGTATTCCTCTGCAGGGCGTTGCCAACACTACTATTTCTATCGAAACCAAGCATCTGACTGTAGATCTGGAGGCATTGCTGGACAAGCTGCGCATGATTGACGGCGTAAAACGTCTGGAAGTTTTAGGTCAGGTATAATCGATTACTGATTGAGGTATTGGAGGGGTACTAAATGAAGGATTTTGTAAATGTTGGTCTGTTGGGCGCCGGCACTGTCGGTGGCGGCGTGCTGAAGGTTTTAGAGAAAAATGCAGAAAAAATAGCCAAAGAGGTAGGCAAGCCGGTAAGAATCACCAAGGTGCTTGACCGCCATGTAGACCGCCTGAAACAGGAATACGGTGATAAATATATTTTTACCGACAACGCCGATGAGGTGCTTGAGGATAAGGATATTGATATTATCGTTGAGCTGCTGGGCCGCGAGCATCCTGCCAAGGAATTTATCGCCAGAGCCTTTGCCAACGGCAAGCATGTTGTTACAGCCAATAAGGATGTCCTGGCTAAATACGGCGCAGAGCTGTTTCCGTTGGCACATGAGCACAACTGCGACTTTATGTTTGAAGCCAGCGTCTGCGGCGGTATTCCTATCATCGGACCTTTGAAAACCAGTATGGCAGCCAATCAGATTACCTCTATCATGGGTATTGTGAACGGCACTACCAACTATATGCTGTCCAAGATGGCTAACGAACACCTTGATTATGACGAGGTGCTGAAGGAAGCGCAGGCCAAGGGATATGCAGAGTCCGATCCTACTGCCGATGTCGGCGGCCTGGATGCTGCGCGTAAAATTACTATTCTGGCATCTATCGCCTTCAATACACGCTTCAATTTGGACGATGTACAGGTTGAAGGCATTGAAAGCATTGAAGCCTGCGATATCAAATATGCAACTGACCTCGGTTACGCAGTGAAGCTTCTGGCAATCGCCAAGAACGATCCGGAAAACGGTGTCAGCCTGCGTGTTAACCCGACGATGATTCCGCTTTCTCATCCGCTGGCAGGCGTAAACGGCGTCTACAACGCAGTTTTTGTCAACGGTGATGCTATTGGTGAGGCAATGTTCCTGGGCCTCGGTGCAGGCCGTCTGCCGACTGCAAGCTCTGTCTGCGGCGATATTATTGATATTGCCCGCAATATGCAGCACAAGTCCACCGGACGCATCAGCTGCACCTGCTTTGAGGAAAAACGCCTCTGCCCGCCTGATAAAATGTCCGCACCGGCATATATCCGTCTGCAGGTAGCAGATAAACCGGGCGCACTGGCAGCCATCGCTGCAGCCTTCGGCGCACAGAACGTGAGCCTGCGCAATGTTGTGCAGACTAATGATGTTCTGAGCAATAAGGCGGAGATTGTTGTAATTACCCACAGCGTTTCGGAGGCTAACCTGCAGATGGCGCTGCAAATTTTGCGCGTACTGCCGGTAGTAGAAGCAATCAGCTGTGTGATTCGTGTAGAAGACAGCCATTTGGCATAAAGAGGCGGCAGCATGAAAAAAGTATTTATTCAGGTTCCCGCAACCTCAGCTAACTGCGGTCCCGGCTTTGATACCCTCGGCCTGGCCTGCAACTTGTATAACGAAGTAAGCTATGAAATAACCGATAAGAAGGGCTTCCAGCTGGAGGTAGAAGGCGAGGGTGCAGATTATCTGAAGCCGTTTGGCCGTAATTTGGCTTTCGCCAGCTTTCTGCGCGTGTGGAACGCCGTAACCGACGGCCAGCGCATCGGTCTGAAAGTGAAGATGCTCAACCGCATTCCAATGTCCCGCGGTCTGGGCAGCAGCTCCAGTGCGATTGTTGCCGGTCTGTATGCAGCCAACGCTTTGTGTGATGACTATTATACCAAGGATGAGCTTCTCGGTATCGCTACGGAAATCGAGGGACATCCCGATAATGTAGCACCGGCACTGTACGGCGGCTTCACCATCAGCTATATGGAGCAGGAGAAGGCGCATTCCTTGCGTCTGCTGCCTGCCAAGCCGTTGAAGTTTATCGCCGTTGTTCCCGACAGCAAGCTGCCAACGTCGCTTGCGCGTCAGGCTATTCCCAAGACTGTACCGCACAAGGACGCAGTTTATAATACATCCAGAGCTTCGCTTTTGGTCGGTGCGCTGCTGAGCGGCAATTATGAGTATCTGGGCATGCCGCTGGAGGATAAGCTGCATCAGCCGTACCGTGCACATCTGATTCCGGGCTTGCCCGACGTTTTTGCGGCTGCCAAAGAGGCAGGCGCTTATAACGCTATTATCAGCGGTGCAGGCTCTACGGTGATGGCCTATGCTTCGCCGGAGGCAGACTGTGAGCGCATTGCCAAGGCTATGGTAGACGTGTTTGCGGCCAATAATGAGCATGCCTGCTACCATATTTTGGACCTCGATACAGGGGGTGTAAAAAAAATTTAAAATAATTTATAAAATAGTGTTGACAAAATCCAAATAAACCTGTATAATACTCCTTGTGATTCGGGGCGTGGCTCAGCTTGGTAGAGCGCTTCCTTGGGGTGGAAGAGGTCGTGGGTTCGAATCCCGCCGCTCCGACCAATGTCGGACTTATAGCCTTTACGTTTATCGTAAAGGCTTTTTTCATGTTTAAAAGGAAGTTGGGGCACGCGGGAAGGCGTGTTTTTTACGCTCGCTTTCTCCCTGGCAACCTTCATTTACCGAAAATTACCCTCTTGAATCATCAAAACAACCCCCATTTTAAAGAAAAATTATTAGGGAAAAACAAGCTGATATGTTATAATATAGAATGTGTAAATATATTTTGCGCAGCTGCCGGGCAGCAGAGGTGAATACAACTGCCGCTGGCGGTATAATAAAGCAATTTGAACAGTAATTGACAGCAAAAGCTGCAAAACATCAGGCCGAAGGCTTACAGCTTGGGAACACAGCTTCACGACGGCCACGGCATTACTGATTACTGTTATAGCAGAGCGCCTTGCATTCGAAGTAAGGGCTTTTTCATATTATATTGGGAGGTTTTGACCGATGATTCGTACATTGGAATTCGTCTGCAGCGAGTGCGGCGAACATTTTGTGCCCGGAGAAAAATTGTATTATCGTGACAATTACATGAACAACAGCATTCGCGATACCAAATTTATCTGCCCGGACTGCATTGCCCGCTGGCAGCAGAAATGGCAGATTAAAACAGCCAGCTTTCATGAGGTTGATTATGTGCTGACAGTTGACCTGAAGCTGGAGGATGGCACAGTCTATAACAACATGGACTGCACGCCGATAGATGAAACAGAAACCGTTGTCCTGGGCGAGGACGTGCCGGTGGAGGCACAGCAGGAGTTGTATAAAATCTATGCAGCTTGGGATAAGGAGCGCAAGGCGCACATCCTGAAGGACTGCACCTTCAAGGATGAATTCATGCGTACTTCCTTCACCTGCGAAACCTACAGCGGTGAACGCTATGAGAACGTTGCCTTCCGCGTAACCATGCGCGGTGAGCTGCAGACGGAAATACCTGTTCCCGACTACATCAAAATGCAGATTCTTGATGCCTACAAGCTGTACGAGGAGCAGAACGCCGATTATCCGGCAGTAGACGAGCTGGTTTCCGATGAGGATGAAATTGCCAGGATTACCAAAAATTTAAAGAAATAGGAGAGCATATACATAATGACAGAATTGATGGATAAAATTAAGAAACGCCGTACCTTCGCTATTATTTCTCACCCTGACGCAGGTAAAACTACCCTTACCGAAAAGCTGCTGCTTTATGGCGGAGCTATTCATCTGGCAGGCTCTGTAAAGGCGAGAAAGAGCAATAAGCACGCTGTATCCGACTGGATGGAGATTGAAAAGCAGCGTGGTATTTCCGTTACCTCTTCCGTACTGCAATTTGATTACGACGGCTTCCGCGTAAACATTCTGGATACCCCCGGTCACCAGGACTTCTCCGAGGATACCTACCGTACATTGATGGCTGCCGACAGCGCTGTCATGCTGATTGACGCTGCCAAGGGCGTAGAGCCGCAGACCAAGAAGCTGTTCTGGGTTTGCCACCGCCGCCGTCTGCCTATCTTTACCTTTATCAACAAGCTGGACCGCTACGGCCGTAACCCCTTCGACCTGATGGACGAGCTGGAAAAGGTTCTGAATATCCGCGCATATCCGATTAACTGGCCTATCGGTATCGACGGCCATTACAAGGGCGTGTACAACCGTCTGGAAAACACCATTGAGCTGTTCGAGGATGACACCAGCCATGGTGCCAATAAGCTGAAATCTACTACCGGTTCTTTAGATGATCCCAAAATCAGAGAGATGCTGGGCGACGAGCTGTACGAAAACCTGTGCAACGATATCGAGCTGCTGGACATGGCAGGCGATGAGTTTGACATGGAAAAGGTTAACACCGGCGAGCTGACTCCGATGTTCTTCGGCAGTGCTATGACCAACTTCGGCGTACAGAGCTTCCTGGAAAAATTCCTGGAAATGTCTCCCATGCCACAGCCAAGAATGCTGCAGGATGGTACAATATTGTCACCGGAGAACGAAAAATTCTCTGCTTTTGTTTTTAAAATCCAGGCTAATATGAATCCTGCTCACCGTGACAGAATTTCCTTCATGCGTATTTGTTCCGGCGTCTTTGACAAGGGAATGAGCGTTTACCACAAGCAATCCGGTAAGATGGTTAAGCTGGCACAGCCGCAGCAGTTCCTGGCTCAGGAGCGCACAATAGTGGAAAAAGCATATCCAGGTGACATTATCGGCGTTTTTGATCCGGGTATCTTCGGTATCGGTGATTCCTTGAGCGACAGCAGCCTGAAGCTGCAATTTGAAGACTTCCCCGTATTCCCGCCGGAAATTTTTGCCCGCGTACAGCCTAAGGACTCCCTCAAACGCAAGCAGTTTGAAAAGGGCATCATTCAGCTGTCGCAGGAGGGTGCTATTCAGGTATTCCGTCAGGAGGGCGTAGGTCTTGAAAGCTACATCGTCGGCGTAGTCGGTGTACTGCAGCTGGAGGTTCTGGAATACCGTCTGCTTAACGAGTACAGCTCTAAGCTGCTGATGAACCAGCTGCCGTACTCCGTTGCACGTTGGGTATATGCAGAGGATAAGAAGCTGATTGAGAACATTAAAGGCTTGGATAACGGAATGCTTGTTTATGATAAAAAGGACAGACCTGTTATTCTTGTAAATAACGAGTGGTCCCTGAATTGGATTCTGGAACGAAATCCTGGTATTCAGTTCCTGACGGTACCTGCTGATGTGGAGAAAATCTAAAGATAATTACAATTACAAATCAGGAAAAACGCTTTCACTTTTACAGAAAATAGTAGTACTCATTACGCTCGTAGTGTGTATCGCACTGCTGCCGACGTCTTTGTTCACGACGCAAAAGGTGGCGCGGGTAATTTATGACCGCGTCAGTATCAATGCCGTAAGCATCAACAATATTCTCTGTAACTCTCCGGAAATCAGGGAGAGCCTGGAGAAGCAGAACAAGAGGCCGGAGGATTCTGTAGACAGCTTTATGGCTGCCTTTGTTAATGATGTTGACCATTCGGATGAAGCGGGCGTAGCGATTTACGACAAGAACCGCCATCTGCGCGTGTTGTATAACCCCGGCAAGCTGCCTGACTTCGAGCATAGTGCGCGTAATCTGGTTGACAAATATGCGGGACGCAGTGATATTTCCTATAAGGAAAATTATGCGATACCCAATAAGGCTATTGGCTTTGTCAAGAATGATGAGAAAAAAGTAATTGGCTACGTTGTTACCGGTTATTCCGACGAAATCGTCAACAACTCTACAATCGATGCGGTTCTATTCTTGCTGTCTATGACGCTGCTTGGTCTGATTGTCGGCATCTGGGGAGCAATTTATCTGGCGCAGAGAATTAAACGTGTTCTTTTCGGCTATGAGCCGGAAGAAATCGCCAGAATGCTGCAGGAACGCGACGTTATTCTTAACTCTGTACGTGAAGGTATTATCAATATCAACAGCAACGGCTGCATTACGCTTGTCAACTCCGAGGCCCAATTGCTTTTGAAGCAAGCCGGTATTGAAGGAGTTAATGAACTATTTGGAAAATCTGCAAAAGATGTCTTGAAACGTGTGCCGTTGGATGATATTATAAAAGAAGGTAAAACTTTAGTTGATGCCAGTGTCAAGATGGGTAATACTGTCTTTATTATTACTGCAGTACCGTTACTGGAGGATAAGAACATTATCGGTGCCGTAATTACCTTCCGCAAAAAATCTGTAGTAGAAGAGATGGCTAACCAGCTGACAGGCTTTAAAAATTATGCTACTGCTTTAAGAGCGCAGACACATGAGTTTATGAACAAAATGCATGTGATTATGGGCCTGATAGATATGAAGGCCTATGACGAGCTGAAGAATTTTACGCAGGAAATTGCCTATAACAGACAATCTGAGGTTTCTTATGTAGTAACCCGCCTGAAGGATATAACATTATCAGGCTTTATCCTCGGTAAAATAAGCCGCAGCCGTGAACTTGATATCGACTTCTCTCTGACAGAGGAAAGTGAGCTGCACAGCGAGCTGGATGTGCCTTCGGTACATGATATTGTACTGATTGCCGGCAATATTATCGAAAACGCCTTTGATGCGTTGAAGAATTTTGACGGTGAACGCATCGTTAATCTCTCTATTCTGGATTTTGACCGCGAAATTGTTATCGTTGTGGAGGATTCCGGACCAGGTATGAGTGACGAGGTACGCGAGCATATCTTCCAGCGTGGCTTCAGCAGCAAGTGCGAAAGCGGTCATGGCTTTGGCTTATATCTGGTTAAGCAAAGCATCAATAACCTTAATGGCACCATTACTGTGGAGTCTGCTCCGGGTGAGGGCACTACTTTTACCGTAAGGCTTCCGATCAGGAAAGAGGGGGATTAAGATGATTAACGTGTTAGTTGTAGAAGATGACCCGATGGTTGCCCAATTACATGAGCACTATCTTAGCCAGATCAAGGGGTTTCAGCTGTGTGATATTGCCGGCAACGGAGATACTGCACTGAAGCTGCTGCGTCAGAACAAATACGATTTAATCATTCTTGATGTCTTTATGCCTACTATGGATGGTTTACAGCTTTTGGCTAAAATACGCGAGAATGGTTATGATGTAGATGTCATCATCGTTTCGGCAGCAAACGATAAGGATAAAATTAAGCTGGCGCTGCGTTTGGGCGCTGTCGATTATATTATCAAGCCTTTTGAGTTTGAACGGTTTAACCTTGCACTGAACAATTATCTGAAGCGTTATCAGATTGTTGAGGAGCAGGGCATCATTAAGCAGGCTGACCTTGATACTACTATTATGCGTCAGGAAAATCAGGTTGCGGTAACTTTGCCCAAAGGCCTTGATAAAAATACCTTAGGCACTGTTTGGGATTGTATCTGTGGTATTGACGGCATGTTTACTACCGAAGAGGTGGCAGGCATGGTGGGAATCTCCCGCGTTTCTATCCGTAAATATCTGGAGTTTTTGAAGTCCCTGCATCTGCTGAAGCTGGATTTGCACCGCGGCAGCGTTGGCAGACCGGTATATAAGTATCTGTGCCTTGATAAGCAGAGCGATGTGCTGAAGGCATATATACAGTAAGACTGTTTTATGCTTAGAAATTTACACTGAAACTCTTTGCAAAAATATAAATTTGTGGTAAAATCATCCTATTAATATTTTAATTCTGTTCAATGATAGAATATATTTTTAGGAGTGAGCTGCGTGAAAAATTTAGCAAAAGATTTACTTATTATAATGTTGACAGGTATTGCTTTGCCGGCATCTGTTTATGCAGCACCCGTAGATACACAACAACATATAATTGCTCAGAAAGAGCAGGAGCAAGCTTCCAAACGCGCTGAACAGGATTTGCAGCATCGCGTTAGTCAGTCTATGGCTAAATCGCAGCAGCAAAGCAGCCGTTTGGAGGCTTTTGTTTTACCAGCGGAAGAGAATAGTTTTAGAATTAAACGTTTCGTGCTTTATGCACCAAGATATGGCTATAAATTTACTTGGATAGATGAATATCTGGCACAGTTTAATGGTCAGAGAATCGGCGTGAACGGCATCAATGAATTGCTGAAACGAATCAACCAGGAAATCATTAACCGCGGATATGTAACAACGCGAGCTTATGTTGGGGAACAGGATTTATCAAAAGGTAAATTTGTCTTTTCATTAGTTCCTGGTATTGTGGGGGATATTAAATTCAGAAATGAAAATACCTGGGGAACTTGGCATAATGCAGTTTGCATGAAGCGAGGTTCGATACTTAATATACGTGATATAGAACAGACCATAGATAATTTCAACAATGTGCCTTCGCAGAGTGCAGATATAAAGATTGAGCCGGGCAGTAAAGAAGGTGAAAGTAATCTTGTTATAGATATTAAGCGCACAAAGCCCTGGACTTTAATGACTTCAGTAGACAACAGCGGCACCAAGACAACAGGCAGGGCACAGATGAGCGCAACATTGCAGCTGCTGCAGCCTTTTTCAGTGAACGATGTATTTTACGCAAGCTGGAATGAAGATGCTACGCAATCAGGTGAACGCAAGGGAACAAGGGCGAACAGCTTGTACTACAGTGTCCCGTTCGGTAAGGAGCGGTTTACTTTCAGCCACAGCAAGAATGATTACCACCAGACTGTCGAATATACAGTAAACCCTTTTGTTTCCAGCGGTAAATTTACAAGTGACAGCATCAGTTGGAATCATTTGCTGCAGCGTGACCAAAAGAGTAAGACTGATTTTGAGCTTGGTCTTGTACATAAAACTCGTCACAGCTATATAGACGGCACAGAAATAGAGGTGCAACGCCAAAAGACAACGGCAATGCAGGTTGGTGTCAATCACAGGCAGTACCTTGGCGCAAGCGTATTAGATGCCTCGCTGAAATGGCAGAAGGGCTTGCCGTGGTATGCAGATGCAGGACCTACTGACGGTATGACGGATGAAGCAACCACGCAGTACAATATGTATCTGTTCAGCGCTAATTATACTGCTCCGGTGCCTTTTGGAAACGGGTATGATGCGCAGTATAATGTTTCCGTGCGTGGGCAAAAAGCAGACCAGAGAATATATGGCAGTGAATTCTTTTCTATAGGAGGCTGGTACAGTGTACGTGGCTTTGATGGAGAGCAGACGCTTTCAGCAGAAGATGGCCTTGTAGTACGCAATGAGCTGCGTTTTCCGATAGATGATTTACCGCATCAGCTATATCTGGCATTGGATTATGGCAAGGTATCAGGACCATCTGCCGAATATTTATTAGGGACGGAATTAGTAGGCAGTGCAATCGGTATGCGCGGAAGAATAGGGGCTTTCAGCTATGATGTATTTGTTGGTTATCCGGTCAAGAAGCCGGAAGGATTTAAGACTGCCAGCAGAACGTATGGCCTGATGCTTACAGCACAGATTTAAAGATATCGGTATAAGCCTTAGGATGGAGGGCTATTATGGGGAATTTGGGTAAGAACAGAAAGAAATTTTTGGCTTTGGCTATTGCTTTATCATTGCAGATGCAGGCAGTTATGCCTTGCTATGCAGCAGTTACTGCAGAAGCAGGTGGAGCGAATGTAAACGGTAATATAATCAATATAGTGAAACCGGACAGTAATGGCCTATCACACAATAAATTTACTGATTTCAATGTGGCTGGCAATGGTATTGTATTCAACAACCATACAGGAAGCGCGCAGTATAATTCCCAATTAGCAGGAGCGTTGAATGCTAACGCCAATTTGCAGGGAAATGCAGCAAAGCTGATTCTTACTGAAGTAACCGGTACAGGCAAAACGAACCTGAATGGTATGCTGGAGATTGCCGGTACAAAAGCTGATTTAGTAATTGCCAATCCAAACGGTATTGTCGGCAAGGGCTTTGGCTTTATCAATGTAGGCAGAGCTACGCTTACTACAGGTATGCCTGATTGGGGTGCTGACGGTAAGTTAAATGGCTTTTCTGTTGCAAAAGGTACTATAGATATCCAGAATGCTGGCTTAACAGAAGACCAACGCACAGATTACAGACCTGATAAATTAGATATTATGGCCCGTGCGATAAAAATTAATGATGAGCTTTGGGCAAATGAGGCGATAAATGTTGTCGCAGGCAGCAATGAGGTAAAATACAATACAGATGGCTCGTTAGAAGTGCAGAAAACAACTGCGACTGCGGAAAAGCCACAGGTGGCACTTGATGTGGCTGCATTGGGTGGTATGTATGCCGGCAGGATTATGCTTGTAGGTACGGAAAAAGGACTGGGCATGAATATTGGCGGCAACCTGAAAGCGCAGGAGAATTTAAGCATTACCAATGACGGCAGGATTGTCTTTACTAAAAACGCTGGTAGCAATAATACTGCGGACGGATTATCGAATAAGGATTACACATCTCTTACCTCCGATGGCAACGTGATGGTCAGCAGTACAGAAGACATTGAAAACAGTGGTGTTATAACGGCACAAAAGGATATGACGCTGACTGTTGGCGGCAAGCTGACCAATAGTGGTACTTTGGAAGCAGGCGCAGCTTACACTGCAGAAGAGGAAGAGGAAAATCCTAAATTTTTGCAGGACGCTGCAGCGTTAAGGATTACTGCGGACGAAATTACAAACAGTAGCAATATTAATGCGTCCAAGATATTGGATGTAACCAGTACTAAAGCTATAAACAATAACGGATATATGCATAGCAGTGGCGAAGCAAGTATTTCTGCTGGTGGTATTCTTAGTGGCAGTGGTTCTATCGGCGCAGGAAGCAGCGTAAATGTTACAGCAGATAAGATTAGCTTAAACAAGAAGAATATTTATACTATCGGTGCAGATGGCAAAATTAATAATACTACCGGTGTAAGCATTACAGAGATTAATCCTGATAAACCGGTAATCCCTGAGACGCCGGATCCTGAAGCCCCGCGTGAGGCAGAAGATTTTAAAGCGCCTGCCTTGCCTGATATAGCGCAAGCTTCTGGTGTTGCGGCTACGGTGAAAAAGGATAAGATAAGTGACGATGATTTAGATTTAGTGGCAGATGATAACGCCAATGGTAAATATAAACCAATTATTGACAAAGCTGCTAATGGCGTTGATTTGGTGCAGATTGCGGAAGTGAACAGCAACGGTGTTTCCCGTAATTTGTACAGTGACTTCAACATTAAATCCACAGGCCTGATTTTGAATAACGCAACCAAGTACACTAAAACTGAGCTTGGTGGTTACATTGATCGCAATATGTTCCTTGCAGGTAAAGGGGCACGTGTAATCTTAAACGAGGTTACCAGCAGCAACGCCAGCACGCTTAACGGATACCTAGAGGTTGCAGGCAACAAAGCAAGTGTTGTTATTGCTAATGCTAATGGTATAAGTGTTAACGGACTTGGGTTTATCAACACAGATAATGTGGTTCTCTCTACAGGCGCAGTGACGAATTGGGCAGACGGTAATTTAAAGTTTGGAAACAACAAGGGTGATATGCTTATAGCCGGTGATGGCCTGAATGCGCGCACTCCTAAACAGTTGGAGATCTTCACGAACAACCTGCAGGTAGACAAAAGTGAAGTATATACCAATGAACTGCATATCAGTGCGGATGGATTGCTGCAGAACACCGGTAAGATTGCTGCGACAGAAAATATGCAGATAAATGCTGGCGCACTTAAAAATAGCAGCTTGGGGTACATTGAAGCACAGAAAAATTTAACAGCTACAGTAAGTGGTGATGTGGAGCAGGATAAGGCAACGCTCAAGGCAGGAAACAATTTACAGCTTAGGGCAAACGCCTTGAAAAATACCAACAACAGTCTGCTTTCTGCCGGAAATGATGCAGATATCAACATTACAACAGCAATAGACAATGCTAAATCTATTATTTTAGCAGGACAAAATTTAGACGTGAGGGCAGCTGATTTTATAAATCAGGATACTGCCCTGGTTAACTATGGGCAAAATGGTACACTTACTGTTGCTAATAGATTTGCTAATGACGGTGCAACAATCAGTGCGGATGGCAGCAGTGCACTGACGAAAATAACTGCAACAGATTTCAGCAATACTAATAAGGGAGCTTTTGTCAGTAAGGGCAGCCTGCAGTTAGAAGCAAGCAATACGTTGAATAATAACTGTTCTAATATTTATGTTTCTGGTGATGGTGAAATAAAAGCAGGGATGCTGCTGAACAGTAATCTGGCTAATTTACATACCGGCAGGGATGCGAAAATTACAGCCAACAGTCTGCAAAACAGCAAGGCAAGTGTTGACGTGCAAGGCAATCTGGAGGCAGATTTAGGCAGTCTTACGAATCAGGACAGTGCATATTTAGGTGTCGGTAAAAACGCTGTTATAAATACTTCAAACGATTTTACGAATAAAGACCTTGGTAATATTTTTGTGACGAAGGATTTGACCGTTAACAGCATTGGCGATTTCCTCAATGAAGATGGGTTGGTTGCTATCGGTGACAGTGGCACAATTTCTGCCAACAATATTACTAATCAGAATAAGGCAGGCGTAAAGCAAGGCTCTTTAATCAATGCTGCAGGCGATTTGTCGTTGACTGCGGAAGATACTGTGCTTAACCGTTCCTCTGATATAGAAAGTGAAGGCAATATCAGCATTAAGGCGAAGAATCTTGTCAACAAGAAAGAGATTTTTGAAACAAGCTTTAAAGAAAGCCATGAGGATATTTCCTACAAGATACCGCATTTGAACGCACCTAATTATTATGATGCAGTGCGCAAATTTGACAGGCAGATTCTGACTGCGCAGATTGACAAAGAGACTGCGGATGCAAATATTATTGCAAGCGGTAACATCAAGATTGATTTGGAGAAAGACCTGACCAATCATTACAGCAAAATAAAGGCAGGCAAAAATTTAACTGTCAATGCTGGCGGTACGGTAGAAAATGTTGGCTATCAGGGAACGATACATTACTATGACCGTGGCAATGACTATCATTACTGGAAGTATAAAAAGCATAGAAGAATGCATATCAGATGCCGTTGGGTTTATGGTACTACGGTGATTCCTTACTATGACCATACGATGCGAGATGAGGAGGGCACTGACAGTGAGCGCTTAAGCCTTTTAAGCGGTGTTGGTGGCGTAAAAATTAATGCTGCTGATATTGTAAATAAAACACATCAGGCCAAGGGGAAAGTAGGCGATTTGCCTGAAAGCGATGCTTATTTCAAGACGGATGCAGACAAGCATCTTACGGACGAAAAGCTTTACAAGGAGAAGCAGGATGTATCTACCAGCGTAGAAGGAAAGGCTGATGATAAGGCTGCAGCAGGCAAGGATAACCAAACAGGCGATAAAATGATGGATATTTCCAGTCTGCATATCAACAGCAAAATCTTTAAGCTGACGGAAGATGCAAAGGCGAAGTATCTTATTGAGACGAACAAGAAATTTGCTGATTATCACGAGTTTCTTTCCAGTGACTACCTTTTGGAGCGTGTAAAGGCAGATCCGGAAAAGGTTGGCAAACGACTTGGCGATGGTTATTTTGAACAGCAATTTGTTTTGCAGCAGATTGGTACGCTGACTGGCAAGAAATATCTTGGTGATTACGGCAGCGATATGGAGCAGTTTGCTGCCCTGATGAACGCAGGCGCAGTAGTTGCGGAAGCAATGGATTTGAAGGTTGGCGTAGCCCTGACAGCAGAGCAGATGGCAAGCCTGACCACAGATATTGTCTGGCTCGTGGAAGAAGTAGTAAACGGACAAAAGGTTCTTGTACCGGAGGTGTTCCTGGCACAGGTGCACAGCGAAGATTTGCGGCCTGATGGTGCGCTCATCGTAGGCGGTGAGGTAGAGCTGTACTCCAAGCAGGATATCAAGAACATGGGTAACATCAAAAGCGATGGTACTGTAGCTTTGCGCGCAGAAAATGTGAGCAACAAAGGTGATATTGCTAGTGAAAATTTAACTGTTAAAGCAGAGAAAAATATCACCAACAGTGGCACCATGCGTGCAAAAGCGGATGCATTGCTGCAAGCGGAGAATATCACTAACGAAGCATCAACGAGCGAAACACAATATAGAGAACTGAACCAGAAAAAGATTGAAGCAACTGGTTCTATTAGTGCTGGGCAGAATCTGACGCTGGAAGCAGGTAACAGCATCACTAACAAAGGAGCAAATCTGACTGCAGGCAAGAATTTGACTTTGAATGCTAACGATGTTGATATCGTAACGGTAGCAAATGAAAAGCACGTTGCCGTAGCTTATGGCAGCTCTGCTGCAGAAATCCATGACGTGCAGCACCAGCAAAGTGCGCTGAGCGGCGAGAACATCCGCCTGAATGCTAAAAAGGACATCAGCATAGCAGGTGGTATTTTGAGTGCGAAAAATGTCGTGGAGTTGAATGCTAAAGGCGATGTGAACCTGACTGTTGTGAAAGATTTGTACAGCGAGGAAAGCGAAGTAGGCAAGCGTGGCAGCAGCTATTACAACCATAACAAGCAGGTGGATGAGGCTGTAAAAGGTACAACTATTGCGGCGAAGAACGATATCAGCATTGCAAGTGGCAAAGATATAAATATAAAAGGCAGCAACGTAGCCAGTGAAGCAGGAAAAGCCGACCTGGCTGCCGAAAATAATATAAATATCGCTAATGCAACAGAATACCACGAGCGCCTGCACGAAGAGCACAACAAGGTCAGTGGGGTGCTTTCGTCCAAAACAACAGATATTTATGATTACAGCAACCAGAATACCGTTGTTGGTAGCACTCTTTCTGCTGATGAGATAGATATTAACAGCAAAAAGAATACGAATATTACAGGCAGCAACGTAGTTGCAGATAATGACGTAAGCGCAAAAACTGGCGGCAATCTGAATATTGGCAGTGCGGAGCAGACAAGCGAAAGCGAATACATAAAATCTGTCAAGAAGAGCGGAATTCTTAGCGGAGGCGGTTTAGGCTTTACCATTGGCAAGGAAAAGCAGAAGGACCAGTATGCCAACCAGAACACTGAGCAGGTGGGAAGCACAGTTGGCAGCGTTAAAGGCAATGTGAACCTGGATGCTGATAAGGCTGCTAACGTTAAAGGCAGTACTGTTGTTGCGGGTAAAGATATAAATATCACTGGCGAAAATGTTAAAATTGAAAACAGCAATAGCGTTTATAATGCGCAGGAGAAGCATGAGTTTAAAAGAACAGGACTGAGTGTTTCTGTTGGCGGAGGTTATGTAGATGTTGTAAATAATGCAGCGAACAGCGTAAAACATGCAACCGAGGTTGAAGATAAACGCCTTGGTGCTTTAGTTGCTATCAAAGGATACAAGGATGCTGATAAAGCTATCAAAAATATTAAAAGCAATGGTGGTGGCAAGGTAAACGAAAACTTGTCTATTAATGTCAGCGTTGGCACAACGAAGAGCAAGAGTGAAAGTAATAGCACAACAATAGTAGCTAATACCAGCGAAGTAAAGGCTGGTGGAGATGTTAATGTTACTTCTACAAAGAAAGATATTAATATCATTGGCAGCAATGTTGAAGGCAAGGACGTTACCTTAAACGCTAAAGAAAACCTTAATATAACTGCGTCTAAAACAACTAACAAGCTGGAACAGAATTCTAAATCCAGCAGTGCAAGTGTTGGCGTGGGCTTTGACATAGCAACAGGTCAGGTAAGCAGCGTCACCATAAGCGGTAGCAAGAGCAAAGGCGAAGTAGATGCCAATAGCACATCTTACAATGAAAGTACTGTAAAGGCGGATAAAAAACTTAACTTTACCAGTGGCAAAGACACCAACATTAAAGGTGGCAAGCTGAGTGGTGAAAAAGTTACTGGTAATGTTGGTAACGATTTGAACATCGAAAGCAAGCAGGACAAAAATTCTTATAAAGAGAAGAACTCTTCTGCTGGTTTTGGTGTTGGTATCGATCTTAGCGGACAGAATAAGAAAGATGGTCAAGATAACCTTGATAAAAAAGACAAGGCTAGCAATGCCAATAAGGCAGGTATCTTTGGTAGTGCTACAAAGAGTAATGTTGACAGCAACTACGAAAGCGTTACTGACCAGAGCGGCATTTACGCAGGCAAAGAAGGCTTTGATATTCGTGTAGAAGCTAATACTGACCTTAAGGGTGGTATTATTTCAAGTACTGCTGATGCTGACAAGAATAAGCTTTCGACAGGTACGTTGACGTTTGAAGATATTCAGAACAAAGCGGATTACAAAGCTAATGGCATTGGTGCGAAAGTAAATAAAAATAACAATGCTGATTATAATGAAAAAGGTATAACACCTGATATTGGTATGCCTGCAAGTGGAGAAGCTGAAAGCACAACGAAAGCTACAATTAGCAAAGGTACTATTGAGATTCGTGATAAAGAGAATCAGAATCAGGATATCAATAAGCTGAATCGTGATACCAAAAACAGCCTTAATAAGCTTGGCGAGATTTTTGACAAGACAAAAATTGAAGAACGCCAGGAATTAGCAAATTTATTTGGTGAATTAGCGTATAATGAGATTCATAAGCTTGCTGATAAGAATGGCTGGAAAGATGGTGATTCTGAAAAGGATGCTCTACATGCGCTTGTTGGCGGTATTATGAGTGAACTTACGGGTAATGGGTTCCTGGCAGGGGCAAGCGCGTCTGCGATTAACGAAATGGTGCAGAAGAAATTGTCTGAGCAGTTTGCTGGTGAACCAGATAAACATCAATGGGCAAGTACGATTATCGGTAGTATTGTATCACAAATGGTTTCCGGCAATGCGCAAGCTGGCGCAAGTACTGCTGCGAGCGGAACGAAAAATAATAGACTTTCTTTATCCCAGTATGAAGAATTTAAGAAAAGGTTAAGTGAAGCTAAAAGTAATGCTGAACGTATAGAAATATACGAAAAATACTTAAAGGTAGATTTAGCACAAGAAAAAGAACTAGTAGAAAAACTTAAAGATCAAAATTTTGTGAACGGCTTGATAAAAGCTTTAGAAGAAAATCCTGATTTAGAAATCTACGATGGAGTAGTTATAAAAGGTTTTTCTGTTATTGGCGATAGAGACAATAACAATTATTTAAGTGAAGGAACTGGAGAAATACTTGATGATACACATGAAAAATTTATTTTTCATGCAGAGCATCCATTGTATAATTCAGAAACTGGTACAACGGATTTAGTTTCTCCTCTCCAAAAATTTATAAATGACAATAAAGAAGAACTTCAGAGTTTAGGAAAGAACGTTACTATGTCATACTTAACTAATGGTGTTGATAAGATTATTGATAAATTACCTGATAAAATTTCTGCAAGTCCGAAGGCTTGTGATGTATATGTAAACGGTATAAAAGTACTTAAGTCGGTTTCTTCTAGTAGTACTATAACTATAGGGGAAGGTGTTTACGATATTTATGTTGATTATAATAAATATCATGGAAGAACTTTGGCATTGAATACTGTTTCAACTGTTTCGACTGTAGCTTTATCTTTAACAGTAAGTAATAAATTACAAAATAATTTCAGTGATACATTAGGCTATATGCTGCCTTTGGTTGATGGTGGTTTTGCATTTTTAATTTCACAAGGAAGTTCTAAAATTAAAAATTCTATTAGCGAAGGAGATAAATAATCATGTATCAATGGGTTAGTAGTGATATTTGGCTTATTTTAGGAGTAATTAGCTTAATGCTGTATGTTACAAAAGGAATTAATTACAAAGAAAGGATAACAAGTAAAAGAAATAGAATATTTTGTTGGGCGATAGGGATTTCAATATTTCAGATAGCACTTTCTGCAATTGAAACATTTGACATTTTTACTAATTATTACAAATATATATTTAACACATTTATGACATATGGCTTTTTATTTGCTTGTTATATATTAATTGGAGGAAAGTGGACTATTGTGGATAAAGTTTCACTAACAATCTTTATCATAGGAGCATTAATAATTTGCTATATAGAATTTTTTTTACGATAAGATTTTCGTAAGGGAAAGTTTTATCTATCTGCTTTAACTTTTGCTGCTTTGTTGCGAAAACCAAACTGATATTTTTATAGTATTACTAATAAATAGTATGCTGTATCGCTGATTGATTATAGTTTTTTATAGAAAGAGGTCAGTGTATGTGGATCAAGGTCGGCACAAGAGGCGATTATAGAGTTATTTATGTTATACTATCTTTTCTTGTTTTCTTAGGATTACGTAGTGGATATTATAGTTTATATGATGTAAACGGTGGACCAGAAAAAGGGATTATGATAGATGCTGAGTTAAATACAATAATGCCCACCGATAATAACAATCCGAATAGTATTATAAGATTGCAGTATTCAAAGATTACTGAACATTTAGGTGGTGCTAGAGATTGTGAAAAAACATTTCATACAGCTTTGAATCAAGAGCAGGTGAAAAAATTATATGAAAATAATGCAATAAGTAATGGGTGGAAAAAACTGAATAATAATGAAAATTTTGCAAAGGAATCGATGAAAATGAAATTTAGATTTGTGGACGAATCGGAGTATTATAGCACTGAGAGTGGTGTACCTAAACATCTACGTAATAGAACAATATTTAGAATAAGGGTTGAGATAAAATGATAAGTGAAGAAAACTTAATTATTGTTGGATTTTCAGCTATCGTACTGCTTTGCATTCTTATAAAACATCATATTATACATCGTAAATACTTTCAATTGCTTTTCAATTTGATTTTTTCGCTTATGTATATGCTTGTTTTCAATATAGCTATATGAGGATAATGAAAGCTGGTGCAGTTATATATGGAAGTGTGATATTGGTTTGTTGGGGTATTGAAGTACTAAAAAAGAAAAGATGAGTGACTTTGTTTTATGTGGCATGATATTAAATGAGTGAATATAGTACCAATAGTCATTAGCGAGCTTATTATTTTATTTTCTTTGGACTTGTCTGCTACTTGTGATTTTTCTGATTGCAAGTAATAGACTGTAAGCGAGTGTGCAGATTGGATAAGTGAAAGCAATTATAATGGTTCCCTTGTCAAGAACACTTTGAAAAATTTTTAGCGTGTAATGACGCATAACGAATGAGGTGACTTTTAATGATACAACCGATTAAAATATTAGGCGTGCCTGTACACGCAATGACTATGCAGGAGGCAGTGAAAACGCTTGAAGAAAGAATGCTCGCCAAGGAGCAGACCTTCGTTGTTACCGCGAATGCTGAAATCATCATGATGTGCCAGGAAAACGCAGAGTACAAAAAAATTATCTGCGAGGATGCGGAGCTGGTGCTGCCCGACGGCGCCGGTGCCGTGTGGGCAGGCAGACACCTCGGCTACAAGGTGCCGGAGCGTGTGGCAGGCTTTGACCTGTACAACGAGCTTTTGGATTTATCTGCTCACAAGGGCTACAAGGCGTACTTCTTCGGCGGCAGCCCTGGCGTTGCCGAAGCTGCGAAAGCAAAGGCTGAGGAGCTTTATCCGGGAGTGCAGGTAGTAGGCTGCCACAACGGTTATTTCAAAGATGAGGATGTGCCGCAGATTATTGCGGACATCAACGCCAGCGGTGCAGATATGCTTTTCGTTGCTTTGGGCGCACCGAAGCAGGAAAAATGGCTGGTGGCACATCGCGCGGAGCTTAATGCAAAAATTCTGATGGGCATCGGCGGCAGCTTTGACGTGCTCGCCGGTAAAATGGAGCGCGCACCTAAATGGATGCAGGATGCTTCTTTGGAATGGGCCTTCCGCCTCTATAAGCAGCCCAGCCGTTTTATGCGCATGATGGCGTTGCCTAAGTTTGTGCTTAAGGTAATAGCGTCTAAGTTTTAGGCTATACTGCATGAACATTGTGCTTGTCAAAAGTGCTAAGAATTTTACACTTATATAGACAAAAGCAGGTTGGTGTATTATAATAAAGTGATGGAAGTAGCATTCCATCACTTTTTATGTCTGCGAAAAACAGACTGCACAGTCAGTTTGATGTTGTTTGCTGATATGAAATTTTAGATTAAAAGAAATATTCGCAGGAAAGCGAGGCTTTATATGTTTATTGTAAAAGATGGTTATATTTATGTTGGTGTTTCTCTGTTGTTGGCTGCAATAGTATACTATTTCTTCGGCGCTGTCTGGGCCGTAATTCCCGTAGTGCTGGCGTTATACTTTGCCTACTTCTTCCGTGATTTCCACCGCGTTACGCCTTATGATCCCAACATCCTGTATTCGCCTGCAGACGGTACGGTAATGGGCGTAGATGAAATTTTTGATGATGAATATCTCAACGAGCCTGCGACTAAGGTAACTATCTTCCTTTCCGTATTCAACGTACACACCAACCGTGCGCCGCTCGACGGCGAAATCAAATATCAGCGCTATACCTGCGGTCAGTTCGTACCTGCGTATGAGAAAAACGCTTCTTTCGAAAACGAGCGTCATGCTATCGGTATGGATAACGGCCGTATGCGGTTCCTGGTAATCCAGATTGCCGGTCTGCTGGCACGCCGCATCGTTTCCTGGGTAACTGTAGGCACCAAGCTCCAACAGGGCGAAACCTACGGTATGATCAAATTCGGCTCCAGCACCGAGCTGGTAGTTCCCAGAAATGTTGAAATCACCGTTAAGAAGGGTGATAAGGTTGTTGGCGGTATTACCGTAGTGGGGAGGGTTAAAGAACAATGAACTGGCGTCGTCTGATTCCGAACAGCATCAGCTCTGCGAGCCTTATTTTCGGTGTGCTGTCTATCTTTAAAACTATCGAGGGTGATTTCTTCCTTGCCCCCGTTTTCATCGTAATCGCTGTAATTTTTGACTCTATGGATGGCCGTGCTGCCCGCGCTCTCGGCGTTGGCGGCGGTGACTTCGGCAAGGAGATGGATTCTCTTTGCGATATGTGCTCCTTCGGCGTTGCGCCTGCCATCATGATTTATATGTATGGTCTGCAGGAGCTGGGCCTTGCAGGTCAGGTTATCGCTGCACTTTTCGCTGTCGGCGGCTGCCTGCGTCTGGCACGCTTCAACTGCAACACCGGTGTTGTACACGGTTATTTTCAGGGCATGCCTATTCCGGCAGGTGCCTGCTTCTTGGCAACCTATGTTGTTTCCGGTTATCAGTTCGCTCCGGCTGTGCTGGCAGCAGTTACTCTGGTAATTGCCTGCATCATGTACAGCGAGGTCAAATTTCCGGATTTCAAGGGCAAGGGGAATCCTATGTACCGTCTGCCTGTAATCATTGCCGTGATCGTCGGTGCCGTAATGCTGTACGAGCGTCCCGGTGCGTGGCCGTTTGTAGCAATGTTCACCTATACGCTGGCAGGCATTGTAAACCATGTTTACCGTGCTCTTACAGGTAAGAACAAATAATTTGCCGTTAGGGGAGTAAAGGAGATTTTTGATGTATACAGCTTTTGATATAATCATGATACCTTTGCAGCTATTGATTATATTTTTTACGCTCTACTACTTTTTTGTTTCTTGGTTCGGCCTGTTCGGCAAGAAGAAGGAAGTTAAGATATATAATGAAAGCAAGACCTTTGCCTTGATTGCCTGCGCGCATAACGAGGAAAGAGTTATTGCTCAATTGGTAGATAACCTGCGCCGTCTGAATTACAATGACGCTTTATATGATATCTATGTTGTTGCGGATAACTGCTCGGACAAAACCGCAGAGGTTGCACGCAAGGCCGGCGCGCTGGTGCATGAGCGCTTCAGCGAAACCGGTAAGGGCAAAGGCTTTGCTCTCGCGTGGATGTTCGACAGACTGTTCAAGCTGGATAAAAAGTATGATGCGGTTTGCGTTTTCGATGCCGATAACCTGGTGCATCCCAACTTCCTGCAGGAGATGAACAGCCGTCTGTGCAACGGCGAACGCATTATCCAAGGCTATATGGATGCCAAAAACCCGACTGATACCTGGGTAAGCGGCGTATTTGCAATTTCCTTCTGGATTGTTAACCATGTATGGAGCTTGGCAAAGTATAACATGGGCTTGTCCTGCTGTCTTGGCGGCACCGGCATGTGCTTTGATACCGAGGTATTGAAGCGTTACGGCTGGCGTGCAACCTGCCTGACCGAGGATATGGAGTTCACCATTCAGGCGATGATGGAAGGTATTCCTACAACCTGGGCGCATGATGCAATCATTTACGATGAAAAGCCGCTGACCTTCAAGCAGACCTGGAACCAGCGTAAGCGTTGGTCGCAGGGCCACTTTGATGTAGCGGATCGCTATCTTATCCCGATGATCAAAAAAGCAATCAAGACACGCAATATCGTCATGCTGGACTGCTCCGTGAACCTCATTCAGCCGTACTTCCTGATGATTTCCACGTTCTTCGTGCTTTGCAGCTATATTTATAACTTCTATCCGTTCTACACCAATATCCTGTATACCATTATTCCGGTAGAGGTTTGGACTCTGGTTGGTATCGGCCAATATATTTTCCCGGTAGCGGTACTGTGGAAAATCCGCGCTTCCTTCAAGTCCTGGATGTATCTGCTGTTGTATCCGCTGTTTATTTACAGCTGGATTCCTATTACAGCACTTGGCTGGTGGCACCGCCATGACCATGAGTGGAGCCACACGCTGCACACCCGCGGCATCAGCTTCGACGATGTAATTATTCCCGAGGACGCAGTAAATGACGGTCCTAAGGAAGTAGTCTTTGCCAAAAAGGACGAAAAATAAGCTTTATAAGCACTTCTGCGCAAGCGGGAGTGCTTTTTTAGTGCGCAAAGGCAGGTAAACATGATATAATAAATTTATTATGCTTATACAAACGTTATGAAGATAAGCAAAAAGAGCAGAGAGGATATGAAGATGCAGATTAAGGGAATACTTTTTGATTTTGACGGCACTATTGCCAATACCATAGATTTGATTATTGCCACCTTTGAGCACACCTGCCGTGAGGTGCTGGGCTTTACACCGGAGCGTGAAAAGATTGTGGCTACCTTCGGCCTGCCGTTGCCGGAGGCAATGATTGCGCTTTCCGGTAAGCCGGAGCTGGTGGAAACTATGCGCGACGCTTACAGAGAATATAATAATGCGCATCACGATGATATGATACGTCCTATCCCAGGCGTGAAGGAAACACTGGAGCAGCTGAAGGCACAGGGCATTAAGCTGGCGGTGGTTACCTCTAAGAAGCCGCCGATGCTGCGCCGTGGCATGGACTGCCTGCAGCTGACGCCGTATTTTGATGCGACCGTTGCCTTGGGCGATACGAAGGAGAGCAAACCGCATCCCGAGCCGATGCTGGCAGCCTGCGTCAAGCTGGGAGTGAAGCCGGAGGAGTGCCTGTGCGTCGGCGACAGTCCCTTCGATTTGCAGAGCGGACGTAGTGCTGGTGCGAAAACCGTTGCCGTGCGCTATACGGCCTTTGGCTGGGAGAAGCTGGTGGAAGAGGGCAGGCCGGATTTTGTGATTGCAAGGCCGCAGGAGCTGCTGGAGATAGTGGAGAAGATTTGTTAGTGTCCTAATAAAAATACTAATGAAGGTTCTGATGTCCTGTTAAATGAGTTCTTGCATGTTTGATGTCCTAATAAAAACGAGAATATAGATATTTATGTCCTAATAAAAGTAAGATACTCAGCGCCAGTGTCCTAATAAATTGTTTATGAAGTAACAAATGTCCTAATAAATTTGTCCTAAAATGCCGGATACTAAGCATGCAGCGCCGGATACTGAGGAAACAGTGCCGGATACTACCCACACCCACTTCGCACTCTCACACCTGCTGAGAGTGCTTTTTCTTTACTCTTTAAATTATGCTTTATTTATGGTATTATATAATAGAAAAAGTGTGGAGAATCTGCATAGATATTATGCGTAATAACATACTTTAGCAAACAGTTTTCATTATCACATTTAACTATAAAGGAGGCAAAGCTTATGCGTAAAATTGCTATCATCGGCGGAACCGGTATTGATAATCCCGATACCCTGAAGGGATTCGAAAAGAAAATTATAGAAACACCGTTTGGTAAGGCTTTGTGCAACATCGGCACAATGAACGGTAATCAGGTGGTTTTCGTGAGCCGTCACGGCGTAGACCATTCCGTACCGCCCCATAAGGTAAACTACCGCGCCAACATCTGGGCTATGAAGAGCCTGGGAACGGAGGAGATTTTTGCTACTACCGCAGTCGGTTCCCTCAACCCGGAGATGAAGGCAGGTCACTTCGTAGTTTGCGATAACGTGCTGGACTTCACCAAGAGCCGTATCAACACCTTCTACGATTCTCCGGAGCGTGGTGTAGCGCACTGCGATTTCACCTATCCGTATTGCCCGACTTTGCGCGAGAAGGTTATCAAATGTCTGGAGAAAACGGATATCACCTTCCATAAGCACGGTGTTTATGTTTGCACCGAAGGCCCGCGCTTTGAAAGTGCTGCCGAAATTAAAATGTTCGCTATGCTGGGCGGTGACCTGGTTGGCATGACCAATATGCCTGAGTCCATTCTGGCGCGTGAGGCAGAGATGTGCTACACTAACTGCTCCATCGTTACCAATATGGCTGCCGGCATTTCCCCGACACCGCTTTCCCATAAAGAGGTTTGCGACGCTATGGCACTGAGCATTAAGAATATGGAAAAGCTGATTCTGTCCTTCATCGCTTATGAAGAGCCGACTGAGGCGAAATGCAACTGCCATCACGCTATGCAGGAGTTTGGCGGCTTTAAGCTGTAAGAGGTTGTTATGGTAGAAACTATGCGTTGGGAGCAGGGGAGCCTGGTGCTGCTGGACCAGACGCTGCTGCCGCAAAAGATAGAATGGATTACCTGCGTGGATTACAAGCGCGTGAAAGTGGCGATTGAACGCTTGGAGGTGCGCGGTGCTCCGGCAATCGGCGCTGCCGCTGCCTTCGCTATGGTGCTGGGCGCACGCGAGGTTGCGGACAAGCCGGACTTCTTGGGTGCGCTGGACGTTGTGCGCGCAGATCTGATTACTGCGCGTCCGACGGCGGTAAATTTGGCATGGGCGGCAAATCTGCAGTATGCGTCGGCTGTGCGCCTGAACGGCGAGGACAAGTCCCCTGCGGCGATTATCAAGGCGCTGGAGGTCAAGGCCGAGCAGATTTATGCGGACGATATTACCATGAATAAGCGTATGGGCGAATACGGCGCTGCTGTGCTGCCTGACGCTGCCGTAGTGCTGACGCACTGCAACGCAGGCGCACTGGCAACCTGCGGCTGGGGTACGGCGCTGGGCGTTATCCGCAGTGCCTATGCACAGGGTAAGCTGAAAATGGTTTATGCCGACGAAACGCGCCCGCTGCTGCAGGGTGCGCGTCTGACGGCGTTTGAGCTGTTTGAGGACGGCATTCCGGTTACGCTGATTACCGATAATATGGCAGCGTGGACCATGCGTACGAAGGGCGTGAACGCTGTTGTTGTCGGTGCCGACAGAATTGCTGCCAACGGTGACACGGCGAACAAAATCGGTACCTATGGCGTGGCATTGGCGGCGAAGGCACACGGGATTCCGTTTTATATCGCCGCACCGACGAGCACCTTTGATTTTTCCATTGCTACAGGTGCGCAGATTCCTATCGAGGAGCGCAAGGCAGATGAAGTACGTCATTTCCGCAGCGAGCAGACTGCGCCTGAGGGCGTGGCAGTGTTTAACCCTGCGTTTGACGTGACACCGGCAGAGCTTATTACCGGTATTATTACCGAGCATGGCGTGCTTAAAGCGCCGTATACAGAAAGTATTAAGAAATTGCAGGCTCTTTTAAAAGATTAAAGAGCATATATTAAAGGAGGATTTTTGAATCTATGCAAAGCATTATTAAAGACATCAAATTGGCACCGTTAGGTCATCAACGTATTGCGTGGGCAAAGGAATATATGCCCCTGCTGAACCATCTGAACGATGAATACAGCAAAACTAAGCCCTTCCAGGGCATCAACATGGTTGTAACCATTCACCTGGAAGCAAAAACCGCTTATCTGGCACTCGTGCTGAAGAACGCAGGCGCAAACGTTGTTGTTACCGGCAGCAACCCGCTTTCCACTCAGGACGAAATTGCCGCAGCACTGGTTGACAGCGGCGTAACTGTTTTCGCAACCCATGGCTGCACCAACGAAGAATATGATATGTATCTGCGCGAGGCTTTAAAGAGCGAGCCGCAGCTGATTATTGATGACGGCGGCGATTTGGTTAATATGCTGCACGGCGAACGTCGTGACCTGATTCCTAACCTGATGGGCGGCAGCGAGGAAACCACCACCGGCGTACATCGTCTGAAGGCTCTGGCTGCAGCAGGTCATCTGGCATTCCCGATGATTGCTGTTAATGATGCTTACTGCAAGTATCTGTTTGATAACCGTTACGGTACCGGCCAATCCTCCTGGGATGGCATCATGCGTACCACCAACATGTCTGTAGCAGGCAGAACCGTTGTTGTTGCAGGCTATGGCTGGTGCGGTAAGGGCGTTGCTATGCGTGCCAAGGGCCTTGGCGCAAACGTTATCGTTACCGAGGTTGATCCGATTAAAGGTATCGAAGCAGTATTTGACGGCTTCCGCGTTATGCCGATGCAGGAGGCTGCTAAGCACGGCGATATCTTTGTAACCGTAACCGGCTGCAAGGACGTAATCACCAAACCGCATATGGAGGTTATGAAGAACGGCGCTGTTATGTGCAACGCAGGCCACTTCGACGTAGAAATCAACAAACATCATCTGGAGGAGCTTTCCGTAGTTGCTCCGTATGAAGTACGCAAAAATATCATGACCTACACCATGGCTGACGGACGTAAGCTGAACCTGTTGGGCGAAGGCCGTCTGGTTAACTTGGCTTGCGGCGACGGTCACCCGATTGAAATCATGGACCTGTCCTTCGCTATGCAGTTCCTGGCTATGAAATACCTGCTCGACCATAAGGGATCAATGGAAAACAAACTGTATGTGCTGCCGGAAGAGCTGAACACCGAAATCGCTGCCTTGAAGCTGCAGGCTATGGGCGCAGGCATCGACACCCTGAGCGAAGAGCAGAAGGCATATCTGGCTGCGGAATAATCATGGAAACGCAGTTATTTGCTAAAAAAAGTGCATGTGCCGCTATTGTAGAAACAGGCCATGCGCTGATTGAAAAAAAGCTTGTCGCAGGCTCTTGGGGCAACATCAGCTGCCGTATTGACGCGCAGAATATTGCTATCACACCCTCCGGCCACGGCTATGAAACACTGACGCCCGAGGACGTTGTTATCATCAACCGTGAAGGCGACGTTGTTGAGGGCAAGCGTATTCCTTCCTCCGAACTGAAGGTGCACACCGCTATTTACAACGCTTATCCCGAGGCTGGTGCCGTAATCCATACGCACAGCATTTATGCCAGTGCGCTTGCTGCTATGCATCAGGGAGTGCCGGCGATTATTGAGGATATCGTGCAGATTATCGGCGGTAGGGTGGAGTGCGCTGAGTACGCTCTCTGCGGTACGCAGAAGCTGGCGGAGAACACCGTGCGTGCGCTGAACGGCAAAAAGGCTGTGCTGCTGGCCAACCATGGCGCTGTCTGCTGGGGCAAAAATCTGGCTGAGGCACTGCTTGTTGCCGAAATTCTGGAAAAGGCGGCGCAGATTGCCGTAATCTGTGCAGGCACCGGCAACAAGGTGTACGAGCTGAGCTGTGAGGACGTGGACGTGATGCATGATTTTTATGAAAAGCATTACTCCAAGCGTCAGCAGGGCGAGGAGTAGATAACAATAATATCACTGTCATCCGCCTCTCTTAACAGGGAGGCAGGACTTAATTTATACCAATATACCAAGGAAGTGAAATCTTTTGGCTAAGCTACTGATTAAGAATATCGAGCTTCTGCATACTCCGAACGGTGAAATGCAGAACATCGCCGTTGAAGATAATAAGATTGTTTATGTAGGCAAGGACGTGCCTGCAGACTTTGCTGCCGACGAAATTGTTGATGGCAAGGGCAAACTGGCTACTGCCGGCATGGTCAACACCCACGGCCACGTATCTATGACGCTGCTGCGCAGCTATGCGGATGATATGGCGCTCATGGACTGGCTGCAGAACAAAATCTGGCCGATTGAAGACAAGATGGACGCTAACGACATCTACTGGGGCGCAATGCTGGGCATCGTAGAAATGCTGAAGGGCGGTACTACCTGCTTTGCAGATATGTACGCCTTCATGGAGGATGTTGCGCGTGCCTGCGCCGAAACCGGTATCCGCGCTAACCTCAGCCGCGGTCTGATCGGCGTAGCGCCGGACAAGGACGTAAAGTTGGCAGAAAACACTGTGCTGGCGAAGAACTGGCAGGGCTATGACAACGGCCGTATCCGCATCACCTACGGTCCGCACGCTCCTTATACCTGTCCTGTTGATTATCTGGAAAAGGTTATTGCCGAGGCTGCTGCAAACAAGGCAGAAATCCAGATGCATCTGTGCGAAACTAAATTTGAGGTTGATACCGTTGTCAAAGAGCATGGCATGACGCCGATTCAGCTGATGGATAAGCTGGGCATGTTTGAGCTGGGTACCATTGCTGCACACTGCGTACATCTGACAGACGAGGATATGGACATCATGGCTGCCAAGCACGTGCGTGTAGCGCATAACCCGCAGAGCAACCTGAAGCTGGCAAGCGGTATCGCACCGGTAGCGGCAATGCTGAACAAGGGCATTTGCGTTGGTCTGGGCACGGACGGCGCATCCAGCAACAACAATCTGGATATGCTGGAGGAATGCCGTGCTGCCGCAATGCTGCATAAGGCAACCACCTTTGATCCCCTCGTTGTTCCTGCTAAAAAGGCGTGGGAGATGGCAACCGTTGACGGTGCCAAAACTCTGGGCTTTGCCGATACCGGACTTCTGGAGGCAGGTCAGCAGGCAGATATCGTACTGTGGGATATGCACAAGCCTTACTGGTATCCGCGTCACAATAAGCTGTCCCAGCTGGTTTATGCAGCAAGCAGCACCGACGCCGACACTGTTTTCGTAGCAGGCAAAAAGGTTGTGGAAGCAGGCAAGCTGCTGACCTTTGACGAAGAAAAGATTTATGCGGAAGCTGAGGCTTGCACCAGAAAGCTCTTGAATAAATAGCAAATAGCCGCAAAAGGAGAAAAGCAAGAAAATGGCTAAAATCATTACCAAAGCAAATTTAGCACCTGCAGTTTACGAGTTCGTCGTAGACGCGCCGCTGGTGGCACACAAATGCCATCCGGGACAGTTTGTAATCATCCGCACTGACGAATACAGCGAACGTATTCCTCTGACTATTGCGGATTTTGACCGTGAAAAAGGCTATATCACCTTAATCGTGCAGGCGGTAGGCAACACTACCAAGCATCTGTGCGACACCTTTAACGAGGGTGATGACATTCTCGACGTAGTAGGTCCTTTGGGACATCCTTCCGAGATGGGCAAGTTCGGTACTGTTGTAGTAGTAGGCGGCGGTATCGGCGTTGCGCCTGTTTATCCCATCGCGCGTGCATATCACGAGCTGGGCAACAAGGTTATCTCCATCATTGGTGCGCGCGACAAGGATCTGGTAATCTGGCAGGATAAAATGGCTGCTATCAGCGACGAGCTGATTTTGACCACCGATAACGGCAGTGCAGGCCGCAAAGGCTTTGTAACCGACCCGCTGCGTGAAATGCTGGAAGCAGGCGAGAAGATTGACCTGGTATTGGCCATCGGCCCTGTTATCATGATGAAAAACGTAGCAGCAACCACCAAACCATTCGGCGTTAAAACTACAGCCAGCCTCAACACTATCATGGTAGACGGCACCGGCATGTGCGGCGGCTGCCGTGTAATGGTTGGCGGCGAGAACAAATTTGCCTGTGTAGACGGACCGGAGTTTGATGCTCACGAGGTAGATTTTGCAAACCTGGTAATGCGTCAGCAGATGTACAAGGACCAGGAAGCACTGGAATATAGCTGTGGAGGTCATTGCAAATGCGTGGAGGAATGAGAAATGCTATGCCGGAGCAGCCGGCTGATGTGCGTAACAAAAACTTTCAGGAGGTAGCACTTGGCTACACTAAGGAAATGGCGGTAGACGAGGCACAGCGTTGTCTGAACTGCCCCAAACCGCGTTGTGTAGGCAGCTGCCCGGTTAATATTGATATTCCTAAGTTTATCCATGAGGTTGCACAGGAAAACTTTGCCGAGGCCTATAAAATCCTTAAGCAAAAGAGTACCTTGCCCGCTGTCTGCGGACGTGTCTGCCCGCAGGAAAACCAGTGCGAGGGCAAATGCGTGCTGGGCATCAAGGGTGAGCCTGTAGCTATCGGCCGCTTGGAGCGCTTTGTTGCCGACTATGCGCGCGAGCATGGGCTGGATAACGATGTTGAGGCTCCGGCAGAACGCAAGGGCAAGAAGGTTGCCGTAGTAGGCAGCGGCCCCAGCGGCCTGACCTGCGCCGGTGATTTGGCAAAAATGGGCTATGATGTAACCATGTACGAAGCACTGCATGCTGCTGGCGGCGTGCTGATGTACGGTATTCCGCAGTTCCGTCTGCCCAAGGAAATCGTACAGCACGAAATCTCCGCACTGAAAAAGCTGGGCGTAAAAATCGTAGTTGACGCTGTTATCGGCCGCACCTTCACCATCAAAGAGCTGATGGAGGAGGAAGGCTTCAGCGCTGTTTATGTTGGTACCGGCGCCGGTCTGCCGCACTTTATGCAGATTGACGGCGAAAACCTTAACGGCGTGTATTCCGCCAACGAATTTTTGACACGTGTAAACCTGATGAAGGCTTACGAATTTCCGAACTACGCTACACCTGTATACGTTGGCAAGAAGGCTGCTATCGTTGGCGCAGGCAACGTAGCTATGGACGCAGCGCGTACTGCGAAGCGCCTTGGCGCGGAGCAGGTTTATATCGTTTACCGCCGCAGCGAGGAGGAAATGCCTGCGCGTAAGGAAGAAATCGGCCATGCTAAGGAAGAAGGCATCGAGCTGCGTCTTTTGAACAATCAGGTTGCTATCCTCGGCGATGAAAAAGGCTGGGTTAACGGCCTGAAGTGCATTAAAATGGAGCTGGGTGAAGCGGATGCCAGCGGCCGTCGCTCTCCTGTGGCTATCGCAGGCAGCGAGTATGTGCTTGACGTTGACATGGTAGTTATGGCTATCGGCCAGGGCCCGAACCCGCTGATTAAGCAGACTACCCCCGACTTGGAGGTCAACAAGCGCGGTAACATCGTTGCCGACGAGGCAGGTGCTACCTCTATTCCGGGCGTGTTCGCCGGTGGCGATATCGTAACCGGTGCTGCAACCGTAATCAGCGCTATGGGCGCAGGCAAGAAGGCTGCAGCTGCTATTGACGAGTACCTGAGCAAGTAAGGGGAAAGCCGGCGCTGTTGCATAATTTAATATGAGATAAACGTAAAATCCTATTGCAGATGTTCTGAGTTAGTCTGCAATAGGATTTTTTTATTTATATACATTGTTGTAAATTTGAAAATAATTTGAACGATTATAAAAAATTTTCTTCCACACAAATCATACAATCTTGTATCACATTAAATCACTCGAAAATCTGAGCCTTTCATTATAAACAATGAAACACTCAAAAGAATAAAAATGCAGATTCTTTACAACACGATCTCTTTGAAAAACATTTGCTTTTCACGCAATAAAATAATATAATATAGCCAACTTCACCATAAGAACAAAGGAGTGTAGCAAATGGGATGGTTTAGTTCAAACAAAAATCCTGAAACAGATTATGATTCTATTATTACAACAACCGGCGACTTAAAACAAGAATATTCTATCATGGGAATCATTTTCTCAGATGGTTCTTTAGGAGACAGTACGCAAGATTGGGAAGTTGAACTCATTAAACTGAAAACCAAGGCTTTAGCAATGAAAGGTCATGCTATAATTTACGTCAAAGCAATTAGCGACGGGAAATATAGTAGATTAATGGGTACATATCAGTAAGACGGTTTCTTTCTAACTTTTAAACAATGAGGAGAACCGGCTTTCCACAACAAGTTGTCTCTTTATGTTTATTATACGTTTTATCTTGTTTTTTGTCAAAACTGAAGGGTTTGCAGGGGTGGTTTTGGGAGGGCTGTGGGGTAGTGGAAGCTATTAAATTTTCCAGGAGTGAATATTTTTAAGGTGTTCAACTTCTTTGTAGATGGCTGGATTAATAAGCTTAATCAAAGTACCCTTTGCACCCTTGGATTTGGTTTCGAAAACTTTGCCACTCTGAAGTTTTTTGAGGGCATTGACTGCGACACTTCGGGTGATGCCAATCTTGTCCGCCATTTGTGATGCTACGATGATTGTCTCGTCCTGGTTGTTGAGTTCATCTAGAATGTGCAGGATGATGCGGTATTCAGAGTAGGAGAGCGTTCCCAAAGCGTTCCTGGCAGATATTTTCTGGTGAATCTTGTTTTCTGCTTGGAGTGTACGTCTAAATTGTTGCTGTAGCTCTATGAGAGCTGTCATGCATTCATTCATTACAAGCTTTTCTTCTCTTAATGTGGTTTCCCTTTCGAGCTGTATTAAGGTAGCTTTTGTGTTATGAAAGTTTTCGTCATGCTCGTTGGCAAAAGTTTTAAATAACTGATTCATGTTGTCTCTGAGGTTCATCGGTTGTTTTTACTCCTTTATTTTTATTTCTCTTTGCAAATTATTAAGGTTCCAATATGGTTTCGAAATGGATACTGTTAGTATAACATAACGCAAGCAGAATTGTTAGTATTATCTGAAAATTTAATATACTTCTAGGAGGAACTTTTCGGAGCTGTAAGATTTGCCCTGCGTAGAATTATTATGGTCCCTTTATTTTTCGAGAAATATAAATTTAAAGATAGCATATCATCGTTTTAATTTACTTTTATATACATCACTGTTATAATCTTCTTAAGAAAGGCACCCAATCAAAGCCTTGCCTAAAGAAAAAAGGGGAAAGTCATGAAGTTTTTTCTAATACTTGTCATTGTTGTTTATATTCTAGCTGTTTTAAGCCATACTAAATCTCCGTTTGCTGATATAGCATATGTCATAACATTTTATGCGATCATGCGTTATACAGGAAAAATCTGTAAAGTGATTTTTTTTGATGAGAAAATACAGTGGCCGTATGCGTTGAGTAATATAAAAAAGCTTTATTTTGCTTTAGCCAAAGCCATTGCTATACTTCTTAATGGTGGCACAGCCTATCTGTTATTGCTTTTAATTTATAAACTGTTTTCGGGTATTAAATATGATATTTTGGACTTTTGGTGCTCGGTATTACTTTTAGCAGCATATCTTTTGTTTGCATGCTGTTCTACATTTTTTGAATGCTGGTGTTTGCATGATAGATGGGCAGAGCAAAATGATTCTCTGCGTATTACGACATTAATGGATGAAAGAATTAAGGGGAGCAGGAAACCATCTAGTTATGATTGGCTGTTTTTTGATGTAGTTTTAGTATCTGTTCTTTTTGCTTTCATTAATAAGTCATCTAACATTCGTTCATTAGAAGAATGGCTCTTAGGTGCTGGAATATGGTTAATCATGTTATCTGAAATCATTTTTCATCTATGGTTGTGGTGTAAGTATAAGTATGTATAGGGAATAATAAAACTCCTGTCATAGGCTGGCGTAAGACAGCTTGTGACAGGAGTTTGTGTTTGTTGGATTCTTAAAAAAACTTACATATCTTCTTCCTCAAACTGAAAAATATATTCCACCGGCTTGCCGAACACCTTGGCGATATCCATTGCCAGCTTGAGCGAGGGATTGTATTTTCCGTTTTCCAGGTTGCCGATGGTTTCTCTTCTGACACCGACAAGCTCTGCAAGGTCGCTTTGCTGCATTTTTCTTTCCTTGCGCAGTTCGTGGATTTTAGTTTTTAATACAGGCATTTGGGTATGCTCAGACTAACGTGCAGGATTCTCATATATTTATCTAGAATGTTTTATATATATCAGTTTGTTTGAAAGAAGGTGCTAAGATGAGTATGGAAAAGAAAAAAGTTAGTTTGGAAGAATACCTTGATAATGTATTAGCTGAAATTAGCGCTAAAAATTTAACGGCAGCAGAAGCGGACGATTATTCTGAGAATATAATAGATCAAATAGAATATAAATATAATCTTTTTGGTGAAGAGGGTGAGCCGAAGATTGCAGAAAAATACATGATAGAGAAGATAAGTAATGTGTTTGATGTCCTTTTGGCTAGAGGGTTAGACGTTAATTCGGATAGTGATAAGAATGCTTTAAGCAGTTGTATTTGGATTGAAAACGAGGACATTGCAGTAATGCTTGCCAAAAAATTTTTGGAGCATGGAGCGAATCCTAATCTGAAGCTTACTTGTGATGGTGGGGAATCGTTACATGATTATATGAATGCCTGCATAGGTTATAATAGGTTTGATGATGATGGCTTCATGAAGATTTGGCTGCTGCTGATAGCTTATGGCGGCTGTTATGAAAATGGCGAAATGTGTTTGGAGATGCTTAATGGAAATTCTGCTGAAATCTTTAAAAATATTTATGATTTTGGTCTGCGAAGAGAACGTGATGCTAATGGTTCGCGGGTAATGTATTTTTACAATATAAGCACGAATGAAGATGTAGCTTTATATTAAACACTGTTTTCTGATGAAGTTGCGATTTTACTGTCCTGGTAACTGCAGAAACTTACATGATATCACTTTACAGGTTTCAACGATGAATAAATAGTGGTATAATATATATTATAAGACAAGAAAGAGAGGGATAGAAATGCTGAATAAAAACATGGTTAATGATATAGATTCTATTGTTAAGAGTTTTGAAATTGAAGATATTTACTTTTCTGATTTTGAGAAAGATATATTTGCTAAAGTAACAGCCGGAGAGATATCTTTAGCTGAGGCAAAAAAAATCTTTTTGACACATGAGTGATAGCTGTTATGGATCCGTATGTATATCCTCATACACAAGTTTTAAAAAATAAATTTGATGTGCAAGACGCTGTTACGCTGATGAAATTGGAGCGCAGGCTATCCATGCTTTCAGCGTTAGAATTACGCTTAAAAACATTTGAGAAATTTGACTTTAATACGTTAAAGTATATTCATAAAGCAATGTTTGGCAGCGTATATATATGGGCTGGGGAAATAAGAACGATAGATATTGCCAAAGGAAATAGTTTCTTTTGTCCGGTTTGCAATATAGAGTCTTATGCTGACGATATATTTACTAATTTACAAAAGCGTAATTATTTATGCGATTTGTCGTTAGCTGATTTTTGTAGTAAAGCTGCTGACTTATTAGGTGATTTAAATGCTTTGCATCCGTTTAGAGAAGGAAATGGGCGTGCAACGCGTGAATTTATGTATCATTTTTCGTTGAATGCAGGTTATTATATCAATTTTGCGCTAATTGATAAAGATGAATATATGGATGCTTCTATTGCAAGCATGCATTATTCTAATGACGGATTAGAGACTATTTTAAGCAAAATAGTTACAAAAAAATAGTATATATGTTATTTAATTTGAGGGAATTGCTTAGGTTGGCACAACAATAAGTAATGTATTAATACAAATAAAACTCCTGTCATAGGCTGGCGTAAGACAGCTTGTGACAGGAGTTTGTGTTTGTTGGATTCTTAAAAAAACTTACATATCTTCTTCCTCAAACTGAAAAATATATTCCACCGGCTTGCCGAACACCTTGGCGATATCCATTGCCAGCTTGAGCGAGGGATTGTATTTTCCGTTTTCCAGGTTGCCGATGGTTTCTCTTCTGACACCGACAAGCTCTGCAAGGTCGATTTGCTGCATTTTTCTTTCCTTGCGCAGTTCGTGGATTCTAGTTTTTAATACAGGCATTTTGCACCATCCTCATTATTCACGTTCAAAGTACAGAAAATAGTACCCAAAAGATGAAAAGCTGATACCGAGTATAAGCTTTAACATGTTGTCGGCCTCAAGGGGAATACGGCAGAAAACCAAGATACATTGCAAGATGCTGGTTAAAAGAATTATTGTAAATAAAGCACGGAAACCAGCCCGATGAAGGTTATCAAGAGCACGTTCATCATCAATATCAGATTTAAGAAAAAAAGTAAGTAAAAATCCGACAGCGGCTATTAAACTTAATAACGAGCTGCTAATACTTAAAAGTGTGTTGCTGGATTTGCCAAATATTGCCAAAAGAATAATGCTGACTCCATAAAAAATGCTGGCATAGCCATATTTCTGATTGAGTGTTAATCTGAAATTCTTCATTTTACAACGCCTCCAATGTGATATATTTCTAACTTATGCTGAAATAATATCACATAATGTGCTCGTAGTCAAGAAAAATGTGAGAAATATATCACTTGGTGATGCTCACCGGATTTACATGAGTAAAGACAGTGAAGAATATTAACATAGTTTTTGAAGATATGCAAAATATGCTTTTGGATTTTACCATCTTAACCATTGCAAAAACTTTTCAAAATAAAAAGTTTTTGCATTTCAAAGCATGAAGTGCATCATAAAGCATAAAGAAAACCCCTCTGTAGGCAATGCTTTTAGAGGGGGAGAATACTACTTACTATTCTAATCTTATTTTTTTACTTTGCCTTCGCCAAAAACACTAATCCATTGAGCTATAATACGCTCGCGATTCAGTAAAATATATTTCCTGATTTGGCGAAGCTCATTATCCGGAATTTTTCCGTTATTATTGGCTAATTCTGCTCCGTCACTGGTAATCCAAAACTTGGTAGCATTGGGGGTTTGCGTACCTTTAGCAACATGAACATGTATTGGCTCCATGTTTTCATTAGCCCAAAAATAAAACACATACCCTAAGAAACCTGCTAATATTTTAGGCAATTTGCTTACTCTCCTTTGCCATTTCCCACATTAGTAAAAGATTATCCGCTGCGAAGCTTTCAATCCAATAAAGCTCGTCCTCACTAAAGCCAAAAGCCTTGATAAACTTTTTGTCAGGCATAATGATTTCAGCGAAATCAAAACCATTATTATTGTTGGGACGTTCAAATCTTACGCAAATATATTCCTTGTATTCTTCATCTATAACGTCGCTGGTAGTGACTGTAATGCCGTTGAAAATGCAGTAGTAATGCTTGTTGGTACACATAGGCGTACAACTCCTTTCAATGAGCTTATTTAATTATATTATAGCGTAGCAGGGGTGAATAGTAAATAGAAGAATACCCCCACACATCCCCTCCACACTTAATTCACAATAGTTTTATATTTTCTTTTAGTAACCTATGCTATAATATGCTTAGAAAGTGTAAGCGAGGTGATTATCATGCGTAAATTTACAGCCTTACTATTAGCTGCCTTAGTGCTTGTAGGCGCCAACACAGCTCTTGCTGATAAAACCATAACCTTAGACAAGGATACCAAGCTGGTGCCGCAGGGCTGGACGGTAGCGGACGATATCAAGTTCAAGAAGAATACTGTTGTAAAGCTCAACGATGACGGTCAGGTTATCGAAGGCGTGCTGGCAAGCGCCACCTATCTGCGTCCTGCCGGATGGAAGAGCCTGGCGAGCAATTACTATTATGTGGAGCGGAGTGCGCCGTTCTTCCCGCCGCGCTTCTTCTACCATCCGTACCGCCCGGGTCTGGTGATTCCTGCCGACGGTCATGTGCGCTACATGGGCAATAAGTCCGTGACCTTTGCCAAGGACGGCACTGTGCTAAGCGGTGTGATTGATAATGACGTTATCCTGCAGCTAAGCGATAACGGCTACGGCTTTGTGCGCTTTAAAAATGACAATCTGCTGACCTTTGATACAAACGGCAGGGTTATAAGCGGTACACTGGCGGAGGCAACGAAGCTGCGTCCGCTTGGATGGCAGCATAACCTGCAGGATGAAAGCGCCGGTTTTGTTGAATTCAAGAGCGGTACAGGCATCACTTTTGATGCGACCGGCCTTGTAACCAACGGTTCGCTGAACAAGAAAACCTTGTGGCATAATGCCGACGGCAGCACGAAGGAGCTGGAAGCTAAAGCACCGGTTGCCTTTACTGCGGACGGAGCAGAGCAGGGATAAGCAGAAAATTACAAAACGTAAATACCGTACAGGCTTCGGTGGCTATGACGCTGAGGTATGCACGGTATTTTTTTTGCAGGGGAGTATGCCTAAGGATAAAATAGATTTTTTGACATCAGCGTTTGTAACAGGTGCTAAGTGTAGTCATAAAAGCAATACTGTACAATTATGGAGTAATGAGGTATACTATATGTAGTGCGAAAGCAATATTATTATGAATTGAAAAAATTTTCTTCAAGGAGGAAACAGCATGGAAGAAACAAGGCCCTTTGTAAGCTGGGACTTAGTCCACGATTTTATGGTAGACGTATTTGTTAAATACGGTGTTCCCGAAGAGGATGCACGCATTTGTACAGATGTTCTGCTGGAAAGCGATAGACGCGGTATCGAAAGCCACGGCTGCAACCGCTTCAAGCCTATTTATCTGGATCGTATTAAAAACGGTACTCTGCTGCCGAAAACCGAAATTGAAATTGTCAAGGATACTCCTTGTACTGTAGTTATGGATGCTCATAACGGCATGGGCATGGTTGCTTCCCATAAGATGATGGAAATGCTGATTGAAAAGGCTTCCAAGTATGGTATGGCCGGCGGCACCATCTTTAATTCTACTCACTACGGCATTGCAGGCTACTGGACCACTATGGCTGAAAAGGCAGGCATGATCGGTATTTCCGGTACCAACGCGAGACCTTCCGTAGCTCCTACCTTCGGTGTTGAGCCGATGATGGGCACCAACCCGCTGACCTTTACTATGCCTACCGATGAGGAATTCCCGTTCAACTTTGACTGCGCAACCAGTATCATCCAAAACGGTAAGATTGAGTTCTATGCTAGACAGGGCAAGGATACTCCGGCAGGTCTGGTAGTTGCTAAGGACGGCGGCACTATGACCGAATCCGCTACTATCCTGAAGGAAATGCGTGCAGGCAACGTTGCTCTGCTGCCGTTGGGCGGTCTGGGCGAAGAAACCGGCGGCTACAAGGGCTACGGCTTCACTACTATCGTAGAGATTCTGTCATCCGCACTGGCAGGAGGTCCTTTCATGAAGGCACTGTCCGGCAAGGATGAAAACGGCAACAATGCTATGTATCATCTGGGTCACTTCTTCTTCGTTATCAATCCTGCATTCTTCATGGGCGTTGACACCTTCAAGAAAACTGCCGGCGATATCTGCCGCGGTCTGCGCAATTCCACCAAGGCTCCCGGTCAGGAACGCATCTATACTGCCGGCGAGAAGGAATATATGGCTTGGCTGGATAGAAAAGACAAGGGTGTACCGGTTGGCGAATCCATTCAGAAGGAATTCATTCAGCTCAGAGATGAGCTGAGCCTTACTCAGTACAAATTCCCGTTTGAAAAATAATAAGCTATAACAAAAGCCTGGGCGTTTGCTCTGATATGTACCCAGTTTTCTGGACACCGCTAAAAATTTGAATAATTATATTTACA
>ERZ773221.334-NODE-334-length-57172-cov-5.456449_pt1 | contig 57172 bp, 74 predicted proteins | sample MGYA00580994_ERZ773221 | MGnify/ENA primary metagenome ERZ773221 (study PRJEB29015, sample SAMEA2737758) | human gut metagenome | biome: human gut; feature: human-associated habitat; material: faeces | place: China | collected 2012 ... | reverse complement strand
AGTTTTTATATTTGGAATGACGGCTGTCTTAATAGTTCCATTTGTTGAAATATATACATTGGGGATTCATGATGCAAATTATCTTCAGTTTGGATTCGCAGTTTTGCTTGTTTTGGCACATGGAGGCCATTGCCTGAGATTACCGTATAGTACAGTGATTTTGGCAGTAGGTCATTTTAAACAAACGGAGCGTTGTTATTTTATTGCAGCTATATTAAATATTGTTATTTCAATTGCAACTGTAAAAAAATATGGATTGATTGGAGTTGCAGTGGGAACTTTGATTGCTATGATTTATCAAACAATTTGGATGGCAAGATATGTATCAAAGTATTTGATAGAATGTTCGGTTAATGTTTTTTTAAAACAGATTATTGTAGACATTATTATTTTTTCTTTTGGCATTTTAGCGACAAAGGCAAATTCTCTTGGTAACGTTTCATATGTTAATTGGATAATGCTTGCTATTAAGGATGCTTTGGTATGGATTCCTATAGTAATCATAGTGAATCTAGTGTTTTATCCGAACAAAATAGTTCAATTGGTAAAGAAATTTAGATTCAAAAAAATTAATATATGCAAAAGAACTAAAAGGAATGTTTCGTTACCTTGAAATCACGTTTGATTTAACAGAAAAAGAAGTTGAATTGTATGATGACCATGAAGCCTATACGATAAATAACGCTTTATTAAAAGCAATTCAACAACAATTAAAGGAACTTGGATGGCTAGAAGAAGAAACTTGTACCAACGGTTCTGATTATGATTCAACGGAAGAATTTATATGTTCACATTGTGGATTAACTTTAATTGAGTATAAAGAGTATGTGAATGGTGAAGATGATGGAGAAGGATATTACTTTGATTTCAAACCAAAGTATTGTCCAAATTGTGGAAGAAAGATTGTAGAGGAGAAAGAAAATGACTGCTAGAGAAATGTTTGAAAATTTAGGCTATTTATTAAAAGTGGAACACAATGATTTCATAGAGTATTCAAAAGAAGATTGTGGTCATATAGATTTCTATTTTCTTATTGAGACAAAGAGATTTTACTCAAGGTATTGTTTTTCCCCAAGTTTTCAGTCAACGCCTCATTGCATTACACTAGATGAGTTTGAAGCGGTTCGAAAGCAAATGGAAGAATTAGGTTGGATTGCGAAAGAAGAAAAAGCAGAAACTAATTACGAACATTTTAAAGATGAAATTGTGCAAAAAGTTAAATATAATTTAGCGGTAGTAAATGGCGAGCCTAAACCATGTGAAGATACAAATTGTGACGAATGCGATTTCAAATGTAGTTGTTGTGGAGAAAAAAGATTTGAATGGTTGGCAAGTCCATACAAAAAGCCAACATACAAATTGAGCAAGTTTGAATATGATTTGTTAAGCGTGCATAAAGATTTTAAAACGTATAATAACATTGCAAATCAAATACATTTGTTTAAAATGCGTGAAAAGGGATATTTTAAAGACGTTGATACAAATATTCCAATTCGTGAAATCTTAGACAATTGCGAGGTAATTAAAAGATAGAAAAGAGGTAGAAAATGATTAATGTAGCAGTAATAGCAGGGCACTTAACTAAAGATGTCGAATTGTCAAAAACACAAAATGGAAATAGCGTAGCAAAGTTTACAGTAGCAGTAAATGGATACAATGATACTACAGATTTTATTAATTGTGTAGCATGGAATAAATTAGCAGATATTGTAAATATGTATTGCAATAAAGGTGATTTAGTTACAGTAGAAGGAAGAATCAGTGTTAGAAATTATGATAATCAACAAGGACAAAGAATTTATATCACTGAAGTGGTAGCTAGTAACGTACAATTACCGCCTAAAAGCGCTTCTAATGGGCAGAATTACAATCCTAATGTAAATACATATCAACAACCAAATCAAGTAAATAACAACACTTACGGAGTTCAAAACACATATACGCAACCAAGTTTGACACAACAAATTGCACAACAAGAATACAATGGTGAAAGTGATTTAGATATTGCTTCAGATGATTTACCTTTTAAGTAATTCTATAGCTTGACGAACTATAGAATAAAATTGTCAAAAAATGGAGGTGACGCAAATAGAAATGAATTATGAGGAAAGGATTAAAGAGTTAATTTCAAAGAATAATAAATTAGGAAGGACAAATATTAAGCTTAATCAGACTATAAAAGAAAGAAACGAAACAATTCATACTCAAGCTAAAGAAATCAAGAAATTAAGAAGTGAAGTTGGCGAATTAAAAGATAGATTGTATAAGGTATACAGTTCATGAGCACCTATGAAGATGTAAAACGACACTTCTTGTGTGAATGTCAATCATACACATATTATGAGCAAAAGATAGCAGAGCTACAAAGGGATGAAGCTATTTATCCATTAAAAGCCGAGCTATTCTTAGCTCATGCAGATTATGCAAGAAGAATGAATTATGTAAAAGACAAATTAAGCCAACTTGATGATACGACTCGAGCCATGATTGAGTATAGATATATAAAAGGATTCAGTGCAGAAAAGACATCTAATATTGTAGGTTATGCAAGAGAAGAAATTCCAAGAAAAATAAATAAAAACTTGAAGAAAGTGCTCACATTGTGAGCATTTTTTCATGTAATAATTGTTTTAGCAGGATAGAGCAGTAGTAGCTCGTCGGTCTTATTAGCCGAAGGTCGAATGGTGCAAATCCTTCTCCTGCAACCATGTTTACAAAGTTTATCAGTAAGTCCTTCCCAAATTAGATATTAAATACCAACAATGGCATATCGATAGACTTTGAATATATTACCGAGCATTTGTCTCGGTTCTTTTAATAATAAGGAGGAGAAGAATATGGGTTCAAGAAAATTTCATGATTTAGCAATCAATGCAGTATTGCAAGTAAACCAAAATATTGAGGTAAGTGAAATGTTCGTTGTATGGATGTGTAAGACGCTACAGAACAATAAAGCATTAATTGGTGTACATCATTCACCCAATTATTATGAAGTAACGTATAACGGCGATAAAAAGGAATTATACGTGGATGAATACATCAAGAATACAAATACTTGTCTAAATGTAAATGACGCTCTATAAGTTTAAAAAAGGGGAATAAAATGGAAATTATTAGATTAAAAATTAATGACATTACACCTTACGAAAAGAACGCAAAGATTCATACTGAAGCACAAATTGAACAAATTAAGAAATCTATTCAAGAATTTGGTATGAATGACCCAATCGCAGTATGGGGAGATAAAAATACAATCGTTGAAGGTCATGGAAGATTAGAAGCTTTAAAGCAATTAGGCTATACAGAAGTTGACTGTATCAGACTAGACCATTTGACAGATGAAGAGAGAAAAGCTTATACACTTGCTCACAACAAAATCAATATGAATACAGGATTCGACATTGATTTGTTAGATGAAGAATTAGACAGTATCGAAGATATTGACATGGAAGTTTTCGGATTTGATTTGTGTGATGATGAAGAGCGAATACAAGATGTAGAAAGAAAAGATTTGTCAGATGATGTAAATGAAGTGTATGAGGTTATTGTAGAATGCACGGACGAAATACAACAGGAAGAAATTTTCACAAGATTATCAAGTGAGGGAATGAAATGCCGAGTTTTGACATTGTAAAAAAAATCAATCCGGATGATACATATAGAGTATCTAGTGTTTGTGGTGCGTTTGATTTAGAAATAGAACACGTAACCGAGCATTTCAAAGGCAATATAGCGATTGAAAACATGGATTGGAATGTCGGCTTAATCGTAGGAGGAAGTGGTACAGGGAAATCTACTATTGCCAAAGAAATATTTGGCAATGAGTATTTTAATAAATATGAGTACAAAGAAAAAAGTGTTATTGATGATATGCCTAAAGGCAAATCAATAAAGGATATTGAAAAAGCATTTACTAGTGTAGGGTTTGCAAGTCCTCCTTCGTGGTTGAAGCCTTATGATGTTCTTTCTAATGGTGAAAAAATGCGTGTTGAATTAGCAAGAAATATTTTAGATGATAAAGAATTAATTGTATTTGATGAATTTACAAGTGTAGTTAACAGAGAAGTCGCTAAGACCGCAAGTTATGCAATCAGTAAGGCGGTCAAGAATCAGAATAAGAAATTTGTGGCGGTATCATGTCATAGCGATATTATAGAGTGGCTTGAACCGGATTGGATATACAATACAGATGAACAAGCTTTTTTTACACTAAGGGGAAATTCAACCGCCCCACAATCAAACTTGAGATATACAGGGTTGATAACAAAATTAAAAATGCAATATGGAACGTATTCAGAAAGTATCATTATCTAAATACAAATTTACACAAAGGTAGCAAATGTTATGTGGCCGTATATAACAATCAATTAGTAGGTTTTATAGCCGTAATACAATCAATGGGACATGTAGGAATGAAAATTATTCATAGAATGGTTGTTTTGCCGGATTATCAAGGAATAGGTATTGGAACAAATTTGTTGAATTACGTTGGTGAAAAATATAAGCAAAACAAGATGATGCTAAATATTGTATCAAGCAATCCAAGTATATATCACGCTTTAAAGCAAAGCGATAAATGGATGTTATTAAGAATTGGAAGAGTGAGCGCCTCAACCAACAAAGCAAAGAGAAAGACAGATAGCGTCAAAAGAGTAACTTTTACTTTTCAATATAAATAACATGATAAGGTGGTGATTAAATAGCTATGCCAAAGAAGAACATTAATCAAAAACAATTTGAACAACTATGCCAAATTCAATGTACAAAAGACGAAATCTGTTCGGTGTTAGATGTATCAGACAAAACATTAGACAGATGGTGTAAAGAAACATATAAAACGTCATTCTCCGATATTTTCAGACAAAAAAGGCAAGGAGGGTGTGCAAGTCTTAGAGCAAAGCAGTGGAAACTAGCTTCTAAGAGTCCTGCTATGGCTATTTTCTTGGGTAAACAATTCCTAGGTCAAACTGATAAGGTTGAAACACATTTTGACGCTTCAGAAGTAAATGCAATTAATAAAGCTATGATTACAGATGTAGAAAAAGAAAGAAGTATTGAAGATTTTGAATAAGCCTGCTCCTTTCAATCAAAAGCAATTAACTTATCTAAAAAAAACATTTGATTCATGGCTTAACGTGTTAGAAGGTGGTAAGCGTGGAGGAAAGAACGTACTTAACACATACGCTTTCTGTATAGCATTAGAAACACATCCGGATAAGTTTCATTTAATAGCAGGAACAGATACATCATCTGCACGTGTTAATATTGGAGATTGTAATGGATATGGATTGCAAAACTACTTTGCTAATAGATTCAAAGTAGGGAAGTATGAAGGTAAAGATTGTTATTACATCAACACAAAGGTTGGAGAAAAGGTTGTATTCTTTGCCGGTGGTGCGAAGAAAGGCTCAGAGAATGCAATACATGGTTATTCATACGGCATGGCATATGTAACAGAAGCAAACCTTTGTTGTATTGAATTTTTACAAGAAGTGATGGATAGAACAATAGCGTCAAGCAATCGAAAGATATTTCATGATTTAAACCCCAAAGGAAAGAATCATTGGTATTACACAGATTTCTTGAAATATCATGAGGAGCAACAGAATAAAGATTCTACATATGGTTATAACTATGGGCATACCACCTTAGTTGACAATTATTCTTTAAGTGATGAGCAGATAAGAACGGTCTTGAAATCATACGATAAGAATAGCGTTTATTACAAAAGAGATATAAAAGGACAAAGGGAAGAAGCCGAAGGACTTGTATTCCCTTATTTTGCTAATGACTGCAAACCTTATCTATTCAAATATCAACATTTAAAAGAGAAGATGAAGGAGCAAGGAAAAAGGTTCAGTCATTTAATCATAGGCGTTGACTTTGGAGACAATGGCTCAAAGTATTCATGGCACTTAACAGGATTTACAAATGATTGGGATTATATGTGGGCACTTGATGAAGGAGACATGGCGAAGTCAAATGCAATAGACGCAACAAAGTTCTGCAAAGCATTTGTAAGATTCTATAAGCGTTGTATTGAATGTTACGGATATGTAGAATGGATATTTCCGGACAGTGCTTCTAATACGTTGATAAACACGCTTAGAGCTTATTTTTACGCCGAAGGATTAGACGGAAGTATAATTGCACCAGTTAAGAAGAATGAGCTTGCAGACCGTCCTATAACGGTTGATAGCTTACTTGTTACAGGTAGATTGAAGATAGAAGAACATTGTAAGAACTTAATAAATGCATTGAGCGAATTAGTATGGGATGAAAAGAAAGACATTCCAAAAGATGAGAACGTAAACAATATTAATGATGATTGGGATTCGTTCTGCTACACATTTATAACACATAGTGGATATATAGATTTAAGGAGGTAAGAAATAGAAACATCTAACACACGTAGACCGTGGTTTCAAAATTACCTAAACGATAGAGGGTATTATGTAGATACAAACGCAATTGAGATTATTGAATTGTGTAATAAGTGGTACACAAATACCGAAACAGAATTTCATACGGCATACACCTTGAACAATGAGGAATACACATTAGATAAGACAGACTTTGCAAAACGTCTATGCGAGGATGATGCAAACCTTATTGAAATCTTGGATATAAACGCAACTGAAGACAGTACAACAAATGATATTATTTCAGACATTCTAACGAAGAATAGATTTGATGTAATGTACAGGAAACAAGTTGAGCAAATGTCTGCAAATGGTACGGTAGGAGCTTATGTTACGGTATCAAATGCCGAGATTTATGAAGATGGTACATTCAGTGGAGGAGAAATCAGAATCAACTATTGTGATTCAATGAATATTCTCCCATTAACTGTTATTAATGATGAAATTGTGGAAGTTGCTTTCGTTGGAGTAAATTATGAGAAACTGAAAAAAGTATATGTGATGGTTATGTTCTTAAAAGGACAAGACGAAAGATATATTGCAGAAACACATTACTTTAAAGATACAGGCGAAGAGATAAAAGACCGTGCTCAGATTGTTCAATTAGATGTGGTTAAGCCGTTTGCGATTATGAGGAATGCAAAGGTAAACAACTTACAAATGCAAGGTTACGGCTTACCTAAAATTTGGAGTGCAATCGCTCCACTAAAAACAATTGATTTAACAATGACAATGTGGAACAGAGATTTATTGAAGTCAGATAAAATCGTTCTTGTAAATGAAGCATTAATGCAGAAAGACGAGAATGGAAAGATTAAAATGAATCCACAAATGAAAAAGATATTCGTTCAATTAGGTAGAGACAAGTTGCCGGAAGAAAAAGCTTTATGGCAAGAATATAATCCAACAGTAAGGACGGCAGAAGTTGTTCAATCATTAGAAACGGCGTTAAGTATCTTATCAATGATGTTTGGATTCGGTACAAAGAAATACACATTTGAAAGCGGAAGAATCGTAACGGCTACAGAATATATCGGCGAAAATCAAGACGCAATGAAAGAAGTAAATTCACAACGTAAAGAATCTACTGCATATATTCAAGACATTATTCAAGCGATAGCATACTTCTATGAATTAACACAAGGCAGAAAGCTTAATATCAATTCATTAGACATTGCTATTGATTATGATGATACATACATTGAAGATAAACAAAGCACGGCACAAGCGTTAAGAAATGACGCACTTACATTTGATATTCCAAGATTGAAAATCATGTATTTCATGAAACAATACGGATTCACTGAAGAAGAAGCAACTGAGTTATTAAATGAAGAAATTCAAGATGATGGAGAGGGGGATGACGAAGAATAGCAACAACATATTTTCCATTCGTCTCAAGAAATGGTGATAGATTAGTATTATATGACGCTTTCAGAAGATTATTCTCAAGCTACTTTACAAATGGAGTGTTCGTAGATGATTCTAGTTCAGACCATTTAAGAGTTGAGAAGGCTCAAGGCTTAACGTTAACAGTTAAAGCAGGACGAGCAAATATTAATGGAGCGTTCTATTGGCAAAGGGATGACGAAACCATCACACTAGAAAAGAATACTGCAACTAAAAGCTACAATATTATTCTTAGATTGAATGATAATGACGCATACAGAAACATAACATTAGTAGCAAGTGATATTAACAATGGAATTACAAGAAGTGATTCTATCTATGATTTAGTATTAGCTACAGTTACGGTCACAGGTAATTCAAATGAAGTTAAAGGTTCAGATATTACAGATACAAGATTAGATTCAACACGTTGTGGAGCAGTTACAAGCGCAATTAAAAGCGTACAATCGTTGGATTTATTTACTCAAGTTACTGAGTTGTTCAAAGAAATTAAGGCTCAGAATGAATCTGAAATGAACGCAAATAGAACAGAGTTCAATGATTGGTTTGAAACTGTAAAAGATACGTTAGACGCAAATACGGCCGGAAAACTATCTAACAGAATTTCAAACATTGAAAAGATGATTATGGAGAACCATTTCACTACGATTCTATTAACAGAAGATGGAACGCTAGTAGATGAGAATGGTCATGAGATTCTAGCAGATTGGGCATTTGAAGTTGATGACGGTGAAGTAGGCAAAGATTGGACTTACAAGGTGAAATCATGAGACAAGGAACAACACCAACGATTCAAATCACAATAAACGATATTGATTTAAATGAAATGCAGAATATCTATGTGGTATTTGAACAGAACGGATATATCTTGAAAAAAGAATCAAGTGATTTAGACATTGAAGGAAATGTTATTTCAGTATTGTTAAGCCAAGAAGAAACGCTCAATTTCAAAGAGGGTACTTGTAATATTCAATTAAGAATGATTACAAAAGGAGGAGTTGCTATTGCTTCTCCTATCAAGACAACAAAGGTATATAGAGTATTGAATAAGGAAGTGATTACATGATTCTAATGCAAGATATTCAAATGAATATACAAGATGAATCAGACAAGCTTCAAATTGAAATCAATGAAGATAAAGAAACATTAACTTTAGGCTTAGATGAGAAGTTCGTTGAAGGTACAAGTGATTACAACAAGCTAAAGAACAAGCCTAGATTAAATGGTAATGAAATCATTGGAGAGGTTGAAGAAATAGACCCAACAGTTCCAACGTGGGCAAAAGCAGAAACAAGACCGGTATATACTCCGGAAGATGTTGGAGCTATGGCAGAAGGTTCTGTAACATCTGTATCAACAATCGAACTAGATGAATTATGGAATAGTCTATAGGAGGAAAAAGAATGGCTATTGAATATTTAGATAAGAGTGGATTGACGCTCTTAATCAGTAAGATTAAATCTGCATTAGGTGGAAAAGTTGACGTTGTAAGTGGTAAAGGCTTATCGACAAATGACTACACAAGCGCAGAAAAGCAAAAATTAAGTGGTATCGCAAATGGTGCTCAAGTGAACGTGATTGAGTCGGTAAAGGTAAATGGTACGAAGTTAACACCAAGCTCAAAAGCCGTAGATGTTACAGTACCGACAAAGACATCGCAATTAACGAATGACAGTGGATATCAGTCGGCAACGAGCGTTGAGTCAATTATCACGGCTAAAGGATATCAGACGCAATCACAAGTACAATCGTTGATTAATTCGGCAGTCGGTAATATTACATCTATTAGATATGAAAAGGTAACGAGCTTACCTGCTACAGGTTCAAATGGTGTGATTTACTTAGTTGCACATTCACATGGAACACAAGATATTTATGATGAGTATATTTGGCTTTCAGAAACAAAAACATTCGAAAAGATTGGTAATACGGACATTGATTTATCGGCGTATGTTAAGAAATCAGAATTAACGGCGATTAGTACATCAGAATTAAATACAATGTGGGGTTAGTTTATGGCTTTCGTATTTAAAGACAAAGCTTCTATTCAGTGGCTTGTCGATAAAATAAAGTCTGTAACAAATTCACATAATGCGTTAAATCAAATGGTGATGAATAATCATTTTACTACAAACTTGAACGCAACAAGCACTCAAAATTTAGTGGATGAAAAAGGAAATACAATCTTAGCCGACTGGTCTTATGAAGTAGCAAGCGGAGAAGTTGGAACGGATTGGACATATAAAGTCAAGGAGGAATAACATGCCAGGAAAACAAGTCACAGAGTTAGACACATTGCCTAGCTTTACAGATACAAGTTTATTGCCTGTTCATAACGGAGCAGGATTAAAAAAAGGTACATTAACACAATTATCAAATTTTCTAGGAACTAAATTTAGTAATCCAAATTTATTGATTAATCCGGATTTTAAAATCAATCAAAGAGGGAAAAGTACTTACAGTTCGACGGGAGCAGGTGCTACGGTTGATAGATGGTTAGGAACGAACGCAAAAACAGTCGTTAACTCAGACAATACAGTAACTGTATCTTCTCTAAGTGGTACAGGATATTTTACACAACACGAGGAAAATATTTCATATGGGAAACATACGTATTCAATCTATGTTCAAGCAATCACAGGTACTGTAAAGGCTTTTTACAAAAGCAAAAATTCAAAAGATATCGAATTAGGAACATTAAAGCAAGGATTGAATACATTTACATCAGTTGATGATGGATTTAAAAGCTTTTTCTTGAATATAGCAGGTGGTTCGTCTGTAACTTTGAAATACGTAAAAGTAGAACAAGGAACAGTTGCAACGGCATTTATTGCTCCTAATATGGCAGAAGAGATAACTAAGTGTAAGCGTTATTTTCAAGTATTAAATGTATTTGAAGGGTTTGTTGGTTCAGTATCATATTGGCATTTATATACGAAATTTTATGTCGGTGCTATGCGTACAACATCACCAACAATTACCGCTAATGTATCATCCGCAACAATTAATTTAAGTGGAGATAACACGGACAGAAAATTACAACTAGGCAATAGCATTACACCGACAATGTATTTAAACGAATTAATAATCACGCACAAGTCTGCTACAAATTTCGGGTATAACGCATTTACTGCTTGTATATTTAGAAGTGCTATCACTTATAATGTAGACGCAGAAATCTATTAGGAGGAAGCTATGGAGAACGAATATAAAGTATACGTATCATTACCAGATGGATACATCACATCTATTAATTCAGAAATTTTCTTATCACAAGAAGAAATTGACACAATGACAGAGATTGATAAGGGGCAAGGCGATAAATACGCACACGCACAAAGCCAATATCTAGAAAAAGGATTATTTGATGAGCACGGAAGATATAACTATAAATTTGCAGAAGGTAAAGTAATTGAGGTTGCAGAAGGAGACAAACCAACTATTGAAGAACCAAAAGCAGTACCAACTGAGCAAGAGAAGATTAACGCACAATTAATGTTACAGATTGCACAATTAAAAGCTCAGATGAATGGGGTGAAGTAGTATGAGTTATGAATTAATCAAATCTTATTATGAATTAGGCTTATTTACAAATAGTGATTTAGAAATCTTTGCTTCTATTGGATGGATTACAGAGAAACAGAAAAAAGATTTAATTAAATAGGCATTAAAGACGGTTTAAAGGGCGTTTAAGCCCTTTTTCTATATGGGGGGTATATAAATGTTAAGTGAAGAAGAACAAAGGGAACAAGAGCGTAAAGAACGACAAGAAAAAAGAAAGCAAGAGCGTTTGCAAAAGCAAATTGAGAAAAGAAGAAATCTCGAAGAAAGAGAAAGAAAAAGTGTAAAGCGTGCTAGTGTATTTGAATTAGGAATGATGATATTCGTATCTAATAAAATCCGTGAAGTTCTAGAAAAAAGCACCGAAGAAAATGCAAATTTTAATACGATATTGGCAAAATCACTAGTAGATTTGCGTAAATTCACAAAAAAAGAATCAAAAAGTCTAAAAAAAGATGTGATTAAGGAATCAAAAAAGGACTTTGAAGAAAATAAACAAGGAACATTAGAATTGATTCAAGAAGCAACTAAAAAAAAGATGGATGGAAGCCTTGCAAAACATATTGCATATGTGAATCCACAAAAGGAAACTGCAAAGCGTTGGAAGAAATATATCAAATCAAACGCAAACACGTATGCAATTGGTAAAGATAAGCTTCCTGTATTCTTTACAAAGGTAGTTCAAGAAGAAGTTAAGAATGTAGTAGGTGGTAAATGCACAATTGATGATTCTTGTAGGAAAGCTATTTCTAAATTAGCCAATAGTGGCGTAAAGATTGTGGAATATGATACAGGAGTCAAAAGAAATGTAGATGTATGGGTGAGACAACAAATGCGGTACGCAGAAAAGGAATCATCACAAGAAATTAACAATAAATGTGCAAAAGATATGGGAGTTACTGTATTTGAATTTGACGCACACGCAAACGCAAGACCAAGTCATAAGAAGTGGCAAGGGAAACGATACGATACGCAAGGGAAACTATATCCTAGCTTGTTTGAATTAACGCATGGAGAAGAAAAAGACTATGGGTGTGGGCACTTTGCTCAACCTGTATGGGATGTAGATATGCCGTATGCCTACACAAAAGAGCAGTTAAAGAATATTGATACAAAACCTTTCACGTTCCAAGGAAAAAAATATGAAGGATATGAAGCTAGGCAGTATCAAAGAGAACTAGAAAGAAATATCAGAGCGTTGAAAAGGGAAGTAATCTTATTGGACAATCAAGGATTAGGCAGTACAGAAGCCAAAATTAAGTTAAAACACGCAAATGCAACGTATAAAGCTTTCAGTTCTGAAATGGGAGATAGAGTTCACAACGATAGGCTTATAATTGGCTAAAACGCTCACATTGTGAGCTATTATTCAAGCTAAAATATAGTTAGCCAAAACCATACCGGAGAAGATTCGGTTTATAAAAGACTTTAGGAGGGCAAAATGAAAAACATTATTGAAATTTTAAAAGAATCAAACATTGAATTAACCAAAGAGCAAGAGGACTCAATTACAAAGCTAGTAAATGACAACTATAAGACGATTGCAGAGTTCGACAAGCAGAAAGAAAAGCTATCTTTAGCAGAGAACAACGCAAAGGAAATTCAAACAAAGTTTGATAATTTCAAGAAAAGCTATGATGGAGTTGATGTAGAAGAATTGAAAAATAAAATCAATACATTGACGAATGATATTGATACCCAAAAGACAAGCTACGAAACTCAGATTAGCAAAATGAATCTTGATTCTGTATTAAGCGCAAAAGCTAAAGAATACGGATGTAAAGATTTCGAATTAGCAAAATCACAATTCAACTATGATGATTTACTAAATTCAAAAGACCAAACAAATGACATTGACAAAGCTTTCAAAACTTTGAAAGAGAATAAGCCAATCTTGTTTGAAGAAAAACAAAATGAGCCTAGTGTTAAAGGTAATATTGTTGGAAGCAGTGGGCAAGGAGATAACCCAAACGCCGAAGATTTATTGCTACGACAGGCAATGGGCTTAACTACAGAAAAGAAATAAGGAGGATTTAATTAATACCAAATGAAATTGCATTAGCTAAAACGTATGTCTCAAATCTAGATGAGGTATATAAGTTAGCTTCAGTAACAGGTGATTTAAATGCCGACGCTACAATGGTGCGAGCAGGAGAGAACGCAAAAGAAATCATCTATCCACAAATTTCAGTCAAAGGTTTAGGAAACTACGATAGAAACAGTGGTTATACAGGTAACTCAGTTAAATTAGAATGGAAAACTGCTACATTCGACTATGACCGAGGAACTAAAATCTCAGTTGATACACAGGATAACGCAGAAGCAATGAATATTGCGTTCGGTATGGCAGGAGCGGAATTAATGCGTACAAAGGTAGCACCGGAAGCAGACGCTTACACATTCGCTAAGATTGCAGGCACAACAGGAATCACAACAGTTGCAGAAGATTATACAGGTGCAGAAGAGTTCTTGAGCGCATTATTAACGGCTATCACTAAAATGGATGAGGATGAAGTTCCTAGCGAACAACGTATCTTGTATTCAACACCAACATTATTAAATAGCGTTAAGGCGTTGGACACTTACAAATCTCGTGAAGCTTTACAAGGATTTGCAAAGGTTGTTCCTGTACCTGCTAGCCGTTTCTATACAAAAATCAAATTGTTGAGTGGAAAAGATACAGAGTTAGAAGGCGGATACGAAAAGGCAGAAGATGGGCACGTAATCAACTTCTTGATTGTTCATAAACCTGCCGTAATGAAATGGGATAAACACACTGTTTCAAATGTGATTCCTGCAAGCAATAACATTGAATCAGATTCAGATGTATTAAAGTACCGTAAGTATGGAATCGTTGATGTATACCAAAATAAGGTAGCAGGTATTTACTTATCTGCTAGTGCTAAGTAATGGCTACAGAAATCGGTTGGGGCTATCCTTCTAAAGTTGAAAAACCTAAAAAAGGAAAACCTAAAACAAAAGAGGAAGCTAAACCTCAAAAAGAAAAATAGCATAAAAAGGGGGTTGTAAAATGAACAATAATTTAGATTGGGAATATTACAATTCCCATTTTCCTAAATTTGATGAAAGTAAATTCAATCAGTATTCTTACAAAGCGGAAGCAATGGTATTGAAGTATGTGAATGTTGATTCTATTAACAAACAGAACGAAAACGCTTTAAAAGATTGTATTTGCGATGTTTTAAACAATGTAATCTTTCAAGATTCAATTGATGGTGTATCAAGTATCTCAAATGGTGGATATTCCAAAAGCTTTATAAACGCTTCACACACGGACAAAAGGAACACGCTTGAGGATATCATAGCTTTTTGGTTAGGCGATACTGATTTAATGAAAGAAAGATGGATTGCATTATGATAGGATTCTTTGAAGATTCAATTACACTTGTTAATCACTACTACGACACATTGACAAGAGAAGATAGGTTTCAAGCTTCTATTCTTGATAAATGTATGTGGAGACAATCAACGGTTAGAACTGCAAATGGTAATATTCTGAGCATAGCCACATCCACAAATATTACCATTCTATATCGTGATGGATATGTCGAACCTTACGCATATGCCAAACTTTCAAATGATGAAAAACAAAAGCACTTCACATTAAATACAGATAAAACAGATTTCGTATTCTTTGGAGAAGTCGAAGAAGATTTATCCACAATTAAAGCAATAAACGAAGCTAAAAAGAAATACAAATGGACAACAATCCAAAGCGTTACAGATTGTACGAATGTCGATATGTTGAAGCATTGGGAGGTTGTTGGTCAATAGGAATGAAAGTCAAACTTGATGTTGAATCAATTTCCCAAATTAAGCAATCAAGAGGACTTGAAGAACGTGGACGAGTTCAACAAATGATTGATTCTGAAGTCATTAGGCTTATGTCCCCTTATACGCCTAGAGACACAGGAGCATTAATCAACTCGGCTACAAGATTGACACAAATTGGTAGTGGATTAGTAAAGCAAGGTGGTCCAAGTGCTCCATATGCAAGGCGTTGGTATTACAACAAAGAGAATGCTCATTTCGTAGGAGGTAAGACAGACCACTGGTTTGAAAAAGCTATGCGAAATGGCGGAGCAGAAACAATCTTGAAGAAAGCACAACAAATGATAGGAGACGGAGAATGACAGTATCAAAAGCATTGATTCAATGGCTATACGGTTATGGAAATATACAGATAGATGAACGTATTGAAACTGATGTTTTAGCGCAACAAGCTATTTCTTATGCATTGTATAAAGAACCTAATGCAATTGTAGATACATACATTGACGGTTCTCAAATGCGTACAGAATACTACACGTTTCTAGCACGTAGGAATACACAAATTGAATCCGAAAGGCAAGACAACAATTCCTTCTTAGAAGAATTGGGAGAATGGATTGACGAAAAGAATTTAAATGGAGAATTACCACAACTAGACGGAAACAAATATTGTGATGATGTTTCCGTTTCAAGTGGTTTATATCTATATACAAATGAGGATAGTCAAGCAGTATATGCGTTGACAATTCAAATTAAATACAGAAAGGAGCTTAATTAATAACACAAGGAACAGAAGTAAGCGTAGGACAAACAGTCAAGAAGTATATGATTGGATTGTTCTTAGAAATGGGAACAGGATATAAGCGAATCAAAAAGTCTACAACTTTGGATATTTCATTTAACAGTGAAACGGAGACGTATGACTTTATCGCAGATAAGAACCCAACAGAATCATTAAAGAGTTATTCACCTCAGATTGCCCAAGATTTAACAATGATTAAAGGGGAAGATGACTTCGAATATATTTACGAAAAGATGATGAAATCCGTTCCGGACAATGAAGAAGTAAACACAAAAGCTTTACTTGTATTCATGTTCGACGGAGACAAAACAAAAGGTTATAAAGCGTGGGAAGTTGACGCTAAATTGATTTTCGACACGTTAAGCGGTGTCGATTCTAAAATCAACTTTAATATTAACTTTGCAAGCGACATTCGTGTCGGTACTGCAAAGGTAGCAGATGGAACAGTAACATTTACAGAAGGTACATCAGAAGTATAAAGAAAGAAGAGGTAAATCATGAAAAGAATCACGTATGAAGGGAAACAGTACGAAATCCCACCTAAAACAATTGAAGTATTAAAAGCAGAGGACGCTTGTAATGCATTTCACGCTACACATGAAGAAGCATATCGAGCTAAATTCGACTATCTGAAAACAGTATTAACAGATGAACAAATTGAAAGCATGTTAGGAAGTGCAGATTTTGAACAAGTTGATTTGATGGAAGTATTGTATATTGTCAATTTGATTGATGATGAATATTCAAAGAAAACGGTTGAACAGTTAGAAAAGAAATTAAAAACAACATTCGGAACAAATGGAATGAAGCAATTTCTTGACGCAAGCAAGACTGTTTCTAGCATTTCGGCGAAGAAATGATTGATTTACGCATAAAAGGCTTGCCAAATAGCATACAATCGCTAGATGGTGAGCCTATTTTATTAAATACAGATTTTCAGTTGTGGATTCGATTCTATGAAGAATTAGAAAGATTTAATAATCATGTTATTGATGAAGTAGATTGTTCTTATTTATTCGTAGATGAACCACCTATCATAGATAAGCATATTTTAAAAGAGTTAGAACGATTCTTATATAACCCTTCTAGTACGCCTAGAAGTGATTCTACAGGCGTTAAGACATTGGACTATGTGCAAGATGGGGAATATATTTATTCGGCTTTTATGCAAATTTACGGCATTGATTTAACGGAATGTGATATGCATTGGCATAAGTTTCTAGCCTTAGCAAACAATATTGTAGGTGATTCTACATTATGGGGATATGCAAAGAGTGTTAGAGGATATGAAAAACCTTCAAAAAATGATACACAAGATAAAGCATATCAAAGAGCAAAAGAAGCGTGGTCTTTCCCAATCGAGTTAACAATAGAGGAACAAGAAATGAAAGATGAATTTGATTCATATTTTAATGTTTAGAAAAGGAGGTGGCAAATTGAATATCAGACGGAACATTAAAGTTTGATACAAAGATAGACACAAGTGGTCTAGAGAATGGTATTAAATCTGTAAAGGTTGTATCAAGTGAAGCCACAAATGCTATCAAAGATACTTCAAAAGCGATTGATAAGCTAGGTTCTGATGGTTCAAAAGCACCACCAAAAATTAAAGAAAAACTTAAAGATTTAAACGAAGAGCAAAAGAATACACAAACCGAAACGCAAGAAACAGGTTCAAAGTTTGATGTATTTAAGCAAGTAGGAAACAGTGCCTTAGAATCAATTCAAGGTGGATTTGATGGACTGCTAGAGAAGATTCAGAATATTAGTCCGGAAGCTTCTGCAATTACTGAAACATTAACAGGTTTAGGCGTTGGAGGTGTCGTTGGTGTCACTGCCGTAGCAGGAGCAGTTGGTGGAATGGCACTGGCAATTAAAACAGGTGTTAACCAAGCTACTGAATTAGATGACGCTATGGCTAAATTTCAAGCTCAGACAGGTGCTTCAAGTAATGAAATGAGCAAATTTAAAAACATTGCTCGTGATGTTTGGTCTAATAATTTTGGTGAAGATATTTCAGATGTTGCCGATATGATGGCACGTGTTAAACAACAAATGCAAGGCATAAGTGATGTTGACCTAAAGAATGTGACCGAGGATTTATTAACTTTAAGAGATACATTCGGTATGGATGAGAACGAAACTCTTAGAGGTGCTCAACAATTAATAAAGCAGTTCGGAATTACTTCTCAAGAAGCTTTCGACCTTATGGCTACAGGTGCTCAGAATGGACTTAATAAATCGGATGAATTAGGTGATAATATTGCAGAATACTCCGGTAAATTCAAGCAAGCAGGATATTCGGCAGATGAATATTTCCAATTAATGCAGAATGGTTTAGATGGCGGAGCTTATAACCTTGATAAAGTTAACGACGCAATCAATGAAGTTACCACAAGGTTAGTTGATGGAAATATCGAAGGAGCTTTAGATAGTTTCGATACAAAGACACAAGATGTATTCAAGGCATGGCAAGAAGGAAGAAAAACTCAGAAAGATGTTGTGAATGCGATTGTAGAAGATATTTCAAGAACTACAAATCAACAAGAAAAGTTGAATAAAACGGCAACGGCTTTCGGTACAATGGGAGAAGATTTCAACGCCGGATTTATTGAATCCTTAACTACAGTAGGGAATAAATATAAAGATGTACAAGGAGCAATGAACAAGGTTAAAGATATTGCAAATGGTGGCTTAAAGAACGCTTTAAGTGGCTTAGGACGTACATTCTTAAACTCATTTACTCCGATAGGCGAAGCAATTACTCCTATTCTTGCAGGTATCATTGGATTGATTACAGTAGCTATACAAGGTATTCAACAAGGATTTGCTAAAGTTGGTGATGTAATTTCAAGTGTATTAAGCAAGATTGATACAAGTGGAATTACAGAATTGACAAATCAAGTTTCTAAAGTATTAGCTCCTGCGTTTAAAGAAGTTAAAAAAGCAATTGACGAAATGAAAACCACACTTAAACCTATCGCAAAAGAAATTTTAGGCAAGATAGGCAGTGCAATTCAAAATGTAGTAAGCCAAGCTCAAAAGATTCTTAGCGTAGTAGGCCCACCGATTCTAGCAATCATCAAGAAGATTATTACAACAGTAGTGGGTATGATTCCTGTAATAACATCTATTCTTCAAGTAGTTGGAAGTGTGGTAAGTGGAATCATTTCATTCATAAATATGGTTGTAACGTATGTTGGAACTGCAATTGCAACAATACTAGGATTTATCATGCCTATTGTTCAAATCGTAGCTACAATTGTAGCGAATATTTGGTCTGTAATATTAACGGTTGCTCAAAATATTTGGAGCAAAGTTAGCGAAGTAGTTACTGCGATTGTTGGATTCGTAAGCAATTTATTTAAGACGGTTTCGGACATCATAAACAAAATTTGGAGCAAGATTCAAGATACAATGAACAGAGTCGGCGATAAAGTAAAAGGTGTTATTGATAATATCAATAAATATTTCAATAATGTTAAGAGTACTGTTTCTGATGTATTTAATGGCATTTGGTCTAAAGTTCAAGGCGTAATGGATAATGTAGGGAATAAAATTTCAAATGTCCTACAAGGAATACAAAATGCATGGAGCGGTTTAAAAGGATTTGTAGGTGGTGTATTTGGTGGAATTGAAGGAGCAGTTAGTTCATTGGTTGGAAGTGTAAAAGGAATGGTAAACGGTGTTATCGGTGGCATTAACGGTGCAATCGGTATCATTAATAAGATTCCCGGAGTACACATTGGAAAGATTCCAAAACTAGAGCGTGGTGGTGTATTGAAGCGTGGCCAAATCGGTTTATTAGAAGGTAATGGAGCAGAAGCAGTTGTACCATTAGAAAGAAATAAAGCATGGATTCGTGCCGTAGCAAAAGATATGGCTCAAATTATGCCTAGTGTAACGACAAATAACAATGGTCAAACAATTAACTTCTACAATAAAGCTCAAAGTCCTGACGAAATCGCTAGAACATTAAGAATGCAAGCAAGATATGGATATGGAGGTGTAGTTCAATAGATATCAATAAAGTAAGAGTTATTGTCCGTAGGGATGATGGCAAAGAATTTGAAATTGACAACAAAAAAAGGTGGAGGATTCCATCAAGCAGTGGTTTAGATGGATTTGACTATGTAGCACCTTCATATACAACTCAAGACAATGCATTTGGAAATGGTGCTAGATTAATCGGTTCACGTATTCCAACGAAAGAAAGAAGCGTTAAAGCTATCTTTAAAGGTTCGTTAGAAGAAAAAAGAGAAGAAAGGGAGAAGCTACGGCGCTTCTTCCAATATTCTCATTTATTTGATGTTATCGTTGAGTACATGGGAGAAAAGAAATATTGCAGAGGTCGTTTATATGCGTATAGCTTGCCTACAGTTAACATCTACAAAGAATTAGAACTTAACTTCACGATATTATGCACGCAACCTTTATTGCTTTCATTTGATGATTTTGCAAGGAATATTGCAGAAATTGGCGAAGGATTAGCATTCAATTTTGAAATACCGGAAACAGGTGTAAACTTTGGAACATTTACATTCGCTAGAGAAATCTATATTGATAATCAAGGTGATACAGAAACATATTGCAGAGCCGTTATTGAAGCATTTGGAGAGGTAACAAATCCGAAACTCTTTAATAAAGATAAATATATTCGTGTATTAGATACGCTACACAATGGTGATGTATTAGAAATTGATTTAGTTTCTGAGCCTATTTCGATTAAAAAGAATGGTGTGAATTGTATCGGCAAAGTTGACAGAACATCATCATTCAATGATATGACAATTCAATTAGGCGAGAATATCATAGGATACACGGCAGACAATGGAGATACGAATCTAGCTTGTACGGTTTATTACAATGAAAGGTATTTAGGTTTATAGTATGTCTTATTTCGGATTAGATAAAGATTTCAATATTGTTACACATCTAGCACCTTACAATGTGCAGTGGAATAGGCGATATTATGAAACAGGAGATTTTGAAATTTATATTGATATAGGTCAGTATACAAGTGATATCAAATATATTTATTCAACTGATGATAAGGAGTTAGGAATCGTTGAAATACCACATTATTCCGTTTCAAACAACACAAAACAAATGTTGTTAAAAGGTTCTTTCTTTGAAAAGATTCTAGCAGATGATTGTATTTATCCTACATTCTCAAGTAGCGGAAAGATTGTTGATGTTGTCAAAAAGCTATTAGACAAGTATTGCTCATGGAAAATGGGGTATAGATATGATGAATCCATTACCGATAGAGTAGATTTTCAAGAAACAGGAGCGAACCTTGACGAGAAGCTTTATGAGTTGTTATATCCGTTAGAATTGTCGTTCCGTATAGAATATGACTATGTATCGAGTACGTTCACATTCGTGTTGTATCGTGGTCGTGACTTGACTCAGAACAATGCAGATGGAAACAACTTCGTTACATTTTCAACAGAGTTTGGAAACATTGAAGAACCGGACGTTATGATTGACTCAAGTAAATACAAGAATTATGCAATCATTTGTGGTGAAGGACAGTCAGAAGAGCGTATTTATGTAGAATATGACGCTAGAATAGATAAGAATGAACGGATTAAAAAATTGTTCGTAGACGCACGTTCTGAGCGTATGGGTGATGATATTACACTTGAAGATTACAAGAAAGCATTGATTCAAAAAGGAATTGAAAAACTAGCAGATTGTCAAATTGAAGAAAATGTGAATTTCGGATTGAATACTGATTCGTACGAATACAAGGTTGATTTTGATTTAGGGGATAAAGTGGATGTTATAGTAGCAGATATTGGTTTAGTAATGACGGCAAGAATTAGAAATATATTTGAAGTCATTAAGAGTGGATATAGAACCCTCGAATTAGAGGTGGATAATTTAAAAATCATGTAAGGAGTGAATTTAATAGAAAAGAAAAATGGAGGATTTAAGCAAATAGCAAGAAGTATGTATTTTCTAGACAAAATGAATGCAATGTGTGGTGTAGCCGTTGCCGTATTAACATACGTATTAGGTGAACATTGGTATTTATTCGCATTCTTCTTATTTATGAATGTAGTTGACTACATTACGGGGTGCATGAAGTCGGCTATTGCTCATAAAATCAATAGCAATAAAGGATGGATTGGAGTGCTTAAAAAGCTAGGTTATTGGATTATGATTGTCGTTGCATTCACGTTCAGTGCTTTTTTGGTAGAAGTTGGAGAAATTCTAGGACTTAATTTCCATGTATCTACATTGCTAGGTTGGTTTGTGTTAGCTTCGCTATGTATTAATGAATCTCGTAGCGTTATGGAGAACTTATTACAATGTGGCTACAAAGTACCAAAAGCATTAACTAAAGGTTTAGAAGTAGCAGATAAACTCGTTAACGAAGAACAAGACAATGACGAATCAAGTACCTTGGAATAAGATAATTCTTGAAGAATTTATTAATCTAGCTTTATTAACTAAAGATGAAGAAATGATTTTAAGAACTAGAATATACGGATGGACAGTCAGAGAACAAGCCGATAGATTGAATATGAGTGTTTCTAGTGTGAATCGAATTATCAAAAAGATTAAGAATAAGTATGATACAGTAGAGAAGTATAGCGCAGTCCTACCACCAAGAAAAAGCAGTGAAAAAGAAACGTTTTTAGATGATAATTAAGAGGTTGAAAAACCTCTTTTTTTTGACATTTATTTGACATTAATGTGGAAACAAATTGAGATTGCTCATGAATATAATTAAAGGCGTAAAGAGGTGAGCAAAATGTATAATCCAATTAATGACAGAATTAACAATTTAATGAATCAGAAGCAGATGATTGAATCACAGTTGCAAAATATTCAACAACTAGCAAATATTCCACCTATTAATATTAACAACCAAATCACGCCTAATATGGCGTTGAATGATTTCAATGGTAAGTGGGTCAACAATGAACAAGAAGCAAGGAATATGATGGTGAATGGTTTGCCTAGTATTATGCTAGATAGAAATGATTCAGTATTCTACATGAAGTCATTAGACGGCAGTTTCAAAAAATACAGATTCCAAGAAGAAACAGAGCCAAAGAAAGACAATATAGAACAACGCTTAGACAAGCTAGAAGCTATGATATTAGGTCTAACAAACGGAAGTAATATAAATGCAAAGGCAGAGAAAGAAACGCCTAGAAAGGAGCTTAAAGCGTGAATCCTTTAATGAATATGATGAACCCTCAACAAATGTTGATGGGTATGTTGCAACAAAGAAACCCACAAGCATTTAATCAAGTTCAACAATTAATGCAGAGTGGGCAGAATCCCCAAGTATTATTAAGTAATATGATGGGGCAACTAACGCCACAACAGAAGCAACAATTTGATTCAGTGGCTAATCAATATGGGCTAAAACGCTAATTGCGTTGAAAGGAGGAAATATAAATGGAAAGCATGAATGGTATTCAACCAATGTACGATTTAGCAGACAGAAACAACAATGAATTTGGTGGAGGATATTGGATTTGGATTATCCTTTTATTCTTACTTTTTGGTGGAAATTGGGGTAACAATGGCAACTTGCAGAATGATGAATTAATGAATCAAGAATTTATCAAACGTGATTTATTCAACACAAATCAGAATGTATCTAGCCAAGGTTTCCAAAATTCAAGAGACATTTTAGAAAGCCGATACACGACACAATTAGGCTTACAGAATCTAGGTCAACAGACTCAAGAATGTTGTTGTGCAACGCAAAGAGCGATTGATGGTGTAAATACACAGAGCTTTAAAAACACGTGTGATATTACCACTGCAATCCACGCAGAAGGCGAAGCAACAAGAGCATTGATTAATGCTAACACAATGCAAGAATTGCGTGATAAATTAGCAGACAGAGACCGAGATTTATTGACTGCAAACTTCCAATTAAGCCAACAGGCACAATCTGCTAATATCATCAATACATTGCAACCAACGCCAAAACCTGCATATCTTACTTGCTCACCTTATTATGCATACAATATGACAGGTTGTGGATGTAACCAAATCTAGCTCGAAAGAGATTAGGCAATAGCCTTTGGATTATAGGGTAGTCGAAAGGCTACCCATTTATTTTATATAGGAGGAAAAGAAAAATGATTAATAGTATAGCAACGGCAATTCAGACAGTGGCAAACGGACAAAATGTATTATTTCCAACGGATAGAGTAAGAACGAAATCATGCCAATGTGCTTGTAAAGGTTGGCTTGCTCATGATGTGGGAAGTGGACTATTTACGTTGACGAAACAAGGAATTTATGAAGTAGAATATACGGCAGATATTACAAGCGCAACGGTAGGAGTTGCTTCTTTAGAATTAGAACAGAATGGAGAAGCAGTAGGAGGAACAGAATCTTTATATAATGTAGCTACTGCAAGTGCATACGGAAATGTAAGTGGAGCAACATTGATTCAAGTACCTTGTGGAGCTTCTTACACAATCACGCTAGGTAATAATAGTGGCTTAGATTTATCTGTTCAGAATGCGAATATCATCATTAAAAAGTTAGCGTAGGTGTATCATGCAAGAGGTTAGAAAAAGGAATCTAGACCTCTTAACGGAAGCAATGAGAGGACTAGAAAAAGGATACAATGATTTAGATTTTAAAGTCATGAGCCAAGCTTTAGACAATATCAAAGACATTGATACAATACTAGCTATGGATGATGGAAGAACGGCTATAAATGCATTAAGAACAAATGATACAAATATTGAAGGAACAGAAATTGACGACAATATCGCATTGATGAATAGCCATTTCAGAAAATATATAGAAGCAAAAAAAGAATATCGAAAAGATAACAATGAAATAGATAAGCGAAATTCTATTCGTGAGTTAGAAGCTTTTTTGAATGCTATGTATGGAATCTTGGAGGAAATGAAAACATCTAGCGACTTTCAAGAAGAAAGAGAAATGGTAAGAGATAAATTAAGAGAAATGTTCTCTGTATATCAGTGATAAAAAACCTCTTTTATGTGCTATAATTAGTACATAAAGGAGGATTTTAATAAATTATCAAAGTTTTAAAGAAGCCGTATTAGGCAAAGCGTTCGACATTGATGGATATTATGGCGCTCAATGTTGGGACGGTGTTATGAAGTACATGATTGATTTAGGATATAAACCAATTCATTGTACGACAAGTAAATTTGTTAAGGACGTTTGGAACAACAGAAAGACAAATGGAATCTTAAACTACTGCAATGAAGTTTCAATTATGCAAGCCGGTGATATTGCCGTCTTTAAAGAAGTAGCAGGATGGACACCATACAGTCATATTGCTATCTTTGATTCAGACATTGATGGTAAATTTGGATGGTTCTTAGGACAGAATCAAGGTGGAAAGAATGGAGCATTTACACTTTGCAAATTGCCTTATTACGCAACATTTGATACCGCATTTAGACCTAAATGTTTCGCAAATAGTGGAGCTACAAGTCCAAGCATTCCACAACCTGTAGAAGCAATTGACCAAATTTTGCACGCAGGTTCTTACGTTACATCCGTACAAATGAAGATTGGAAATCAAGGCTTGAAACAAATCAATGGCGATTTATGCGCATACCTTGCACCATTGGGTGGTTGGTTTCCGATTCGCTTAGTTGATAAAGTTCGAAACTCAGATGGATACAATGACAATGTATTGCATACCACAAATGCCGTTGTCTACGTGACTAGAATTCGTGTTGATGAAGTCAACGTGCAAAAGAATTTTGCAAAAATCGGTGGAATTTGGGTAAATTGTGGCCCATTAATTGAAGTAGCATAAATTGCATATAAAATCTTCAACTATTTTTTCGTATATTAGCTCGTCTGCTAGTGTAGAAGGAGTATCTAAGACCGTATGATTCTGTACGGTCTTTGCTTTTATGTGCTATAATATATATGGCTTTGAGGTTAATATTCATTTTGATGTTAATCTATGGTAGCTCTGTTTATACAGGGCTTTTTTTATTTTCCTAAAAAAACTCTTTACAAGTACATACTTGTATGTTATACTATATATGTGGTCAGAAAGACAAGGTTATTTGTTTTAGGAGGTAAAATATGAAAGCAAATAAAAAAAGCAATCGCAAAGCAGAACACGCTAACATCTACTTAGAGATTGCTAAGAATGTTATTGAGATTATAGTGTTAATAATAACATTCATAAAGAGTTTAGGGGATTAAATCCCTAACTCTTTACCTCATTGTATCACATAAAAGGAGGAACAAGAAATGGAAAAGATAGAAATAGTTAAAATGATTTTAAATGCAATTACCATTGTATTATTAATTGCAATATTGATTGTATGGTTTGTTAAGTAATATATAAGGAGGAACACAAGATGACAAATTTAAAGCAATTGCAAAAGGTATGTAAAGAAGTAAATGAAAAGATGGATACAGTTAATGAAGAAGAATTGAAAGAAATTGTAGGAAGATATTACAAAGATAATGTAATATCATGCAGACAATGGGATTTCTTAATTGGCTACATTGAAAGAAAAGAAAAGATTAGTGATAATTTCGCATTTATGTATAGCGAATAGGAGGTATCATGGCGTCAGAAGCAAAGATTAGAGCTAACAATAAATCGAATAAGATTAATACAACGACGGTTTGCGTTCGTTTAAGTTACAACACGGACGCAGACATCATAAAAAAATTGGATGAAGTTGATTCTAAAATGGGGTACATCAAAAAATTAATCAGAAAAGATATGCAGACTCAAAAAAAATAGTCTGCATTTTTTATTGGCATATTTTTTGGCATATTTTATATTGAAAATCGCAGTATTATAGAGTACGTAAAAGTACTATAAATTACCACAATGACAGAGTGGAATATACCTGTTCGATTCTGATATAATAGTGGTGTAGGAGGAATCTGTATGGCTATATTTCTAAATCCTGATAATGCGAATTTTAATGAAGCGGTTCATTCAAAAATATATGTGGATAAAACGGGTTTAATTGAATATACAAATAGTGTGCTTTCAACCACAGCTAAATTCATTTGTAATTCAAGACCTAGACGTTTTGGAAAATCCATGACTGCCGATATGCTTTGTGCTTATTATTCAAAGGGATGTGAATCTAGAGAATTATTTCAGCCATATACGATTTCTTCATGTTCTACATTTGAGAAGTATATAAATCAATATGATGTCATTCATATTGATGTACAATGGTGTAAAGATCAAGTTGAAAATATAAATGATATTGTAAATTACATCAAAGAGAGTTGTATGCATGAATTACAGAATGAATATTCCAATATTGACTATAATGGAATTATTTCTTTGTCTGGTACACTTTCTAAAATCAATGATGAAACAGGACATCGCTTTGTGGTAATCATTGATGAGTGGGATGTATTGATTCGTGATAATGCGAATAATAAAAAATTACTAGAAGAATATATCGATTTCTTAAAAGGATTATTTAAAGGATCACAACCTTCTCGTTATATCGCATTAGCGTATTTAACAGGTATTTTACCAATCAAAAGAACGATGACACAGTCCGCATTGAATAATTTTGATGAATATACAATGTTAAATCCAGGCCCATTGGCTTCTTTTATTGGATTTACAGAGGGGGAAGTAAAAGGATTAAGTAATAAATACAATATAGATTTTGATAGAATCAAGAAATGGTATGATGGATATTACTTAAATCATCAGCATGTATATAATCCGAAAGCCGTTGTGAGTTTATTTACCTTAGGTGTGTTTCAAAGTTATTGGGCACAGACAAGTAGCTATGAATCAATTCATAGTTTGATTCAAATGAATTTTGATGGCTTAAAAGAAGCTGTTTTAGAAATGTTAAGTGGTAATGAAGTGAAGATGCAGACAACGTCTTTTCAAAATGATATGGTTTCATTTAAAAATATGGATGATGTCTTAACGGCATTGGTTCATTTAGGATATTTGGGATACAATCAAACATATAAGACGGTATTTATTCCAAATGAAGAAATCCGACAAGAATTTGTGAATTCTGTTTCAGAAGATAAATGGAATGATTTGATTCAATTTGAAAGGGAATCGGATACCATTTTGGAAGCAACTTGTCAAATGAAGACAGAAGTTGTAGCTCAACAAATGGAAAAGATTCATAATACGTATGCTTCTAATATTGCATATCATAATGAAAATAGTTTGAGCAGTGTTTTAACGATTGCGTATTTATCAACTTTAAAATATTACTTTAAACCAATACGAGAATTGCCAACAGGAAGAGGATTTGCGGATTTTGTTTATATCCCTAAACTTGAATATAAAGATTATTATCCTGCCTTATTGGTGGAGCTAAAATGGAATCATAATGTTCAAAGTGCATTAGATCAAATCAAGGAAAAAGTATATCCTCAATCGATACAAGAATATACCGATAATTTATTATTGGTTGGAATTACTTATGATCCCAAGACAAAAGAACATCGTTGTAAAATAGAGAAGTTTTAATGTATTAAAAATAGGTGATGATTATGTTTTTTAAGAAAGAGAAAAAGATGAATGTTCCAGATTTATGGAATTTTATGACATCCTTAAATAAAAAGGATAAGGCTTTGTTTGAAGAACTATTAGATAATGATAATGAACCTTTGGAATATAAGGGTGATGTCAAACAGGGTGGTTTATTGAAGAATAAAAAAATGATTGAAAGAAGGGTCATTGAAAAAGAAGAGGATGGAAGGTTGCGTGATTATACGCAATATCGTATTCAACCAGATGTGTATGAAGTATTAAAGCCTTCTTATGATCAGTTTTATTCAATTATTGGTGATTAAGCTTGTAGAAATACAGGCTTTTTTTCTTTGTAGGTGTAAATGGAAATGAAAATATGCTAGAATCTCTTTAGATAAAGCATATTTTATAGTTGGCAATAAATGAAAAAGCTGTCTTATTCGACAGCTTTTTAGAATATTTTATTTTCAAGCATTTGTTCGATGATTGTAAATACAGTCTGTTCCATTCTTCCATCATATAACATTCTGTGTTTGGCACCTTCAATATATATTAATCGTTTCTTTTGGGCTGGAATCTTTTTATAGGCATGAGAAGAACTTGATGGAGCAATGACTTCATCACTTGTTCCATGCAACATAAGGATTGGACATTCAATTTGTGAAATAGATTCTTTATATTGAGAAACAATTTTTGTGAAGGCTTGGTATTGCTTTGAACTTGGGCCTTTCTTTTCTTTGTCAGATTTTTTAAAAAAACCTGTTACTTTTTTGATGTCAAGATATTCAAAGGCAGGCGCACAAAGAATTAAAGATTGTACTTTATAAATGCTTGCCAAATAACTAGCAATTACGCCTCCCATGGAAAAACCAATTAGAATCACGTTAGGATTTTCTTTAATGGCAAGACTTAATTTGGCTTCACATCTTTGTACCCAATCTTTGTAGTTGGCATCATTTGGATTGTTTAAATCATACATATCAAATTGAATTACTTCATATTTTTTAACCTTTAAATAGCGCGCTAATGAATCAAATTCATGACTTAGATTTCTTCCAAATCCGTGGATTGTAACTATTATAGGTTTCTTTCTTCGATTAAATAAAGACATTCGCATCACCTCGTTGTATAATTATTATAACATCTATTGAAAGGAAGGTCACATGTATTATGAAGGCAACTTTACTGATTAAAAATATTGAAAACTTATATACATGTGATAAGGATTTTACAATCTTACATCATGCCTTTATTGCATGTCACCATGAGAAGATCATTGAAATCAATACGGGTTCTTATAAAGAATGGCTAGATCCTGCAACTCGTGTCATTGATGCACAAGGTGAATGCGTTGTGCCGGCTTTTATTGATTGTCAATTTAAAAGCTTTACACACGTACGTTTAGGTGATCAATTAAGACAAGATATCAATGCGTTGTATGCGATGCGTCAAAATGGAATCTTAACTTTAATTTGTGACAATCCAAATTCGCAAAGAATGAAGTTAGAACAGGATGTGTTTTATAAGAAAAATCAGCCAAAAATACCAGTGCTACATCGATTGAGTGAATTAAAAAATGAAATTCCAGAAACATTTTTAATGAGTTGTGGATTTGGACTACCAAACTCCTATGTATATAGTATGGCACCCATTAGTTATATGTTGTTTCAAACGCATCGAGTGTGTTCGAGAACATTATTAGAAAGTATGACATCTTTACCAGCTAAAGAATTTAATTTATCAGATCGTGGATCGATTGAAATTGGAAAAACAGCCGATCTTTTGGTTTTACAAGTCACAACGATTGAACATTATTTTCAAACGTTAGGAAGACCTTTGATTCATCGTATGATCAAAAATGGGATCCAATTCTATCCCGAGTGGATGGTTTGTTAGGGAGAGTTTTCTTCCTTTTTTCTTTTTCTAAACAAAAAAGATGGACTAGTCATTCGTCCATCTTCCAAAGATTCCACATGGTAATACACTATCATTTGTCGTTACAGGAAGTAGGTTTTCACCACATTCAATGTGTCCGCCTTTTTCTTTCTGAATGGATCTTGATAAAGCTTCATTTAATGTTGAACAACTAAATCCAGTTGTATAGCAGTTCACAATAAAGAATAGCGCATCATCGCTTAAAATCTTCATACATTCTTGAATTAATGGGAATAATTCTTCTTCTAATTTCCAAAGTTCTCCATTAGGCCCTCTACCATAACTAGGTGGATCCATTACGATACCATCGTATTTTCTTCCTCTTCTTTGTTCTCTTTTAACAAATTTAATACAATCATCCACAATAAAGCGAATCGTATGATCTTGTAAATTAGAAAGTTGCATGTTTTCTTTTGCCCATTGAATCATACCTTTTGAAGCATCAACATGCACAACTTCTTTCGCTCCAGCTTTTGAACAAGCCATGGTAGCTCCACCTGTATAGGCAAATAGATTTAAGATTCTTAAATCATCACGCTTTGATTCTTTGATCTTATTGGCCATAAAATCCCAGTTGCTGGCTTGTTCAGGGAATAGTCCGGTGTGTTTAAATCCGGTTGGACTGATTTTAAAGCGTAATCCTTTATATCCAATAGTCCAGAATTCTTTAATAGGCTTTTTCATTTCCCAATGACCACCACCCGATTTAGAACGATGATAAACAGCATCGGCCTTATTCCATGCACGCTCATCTTCAATTGGCCAGATTGCCACAGGGTCCGGTCTTCTTAGAATCGTTTGATTCCATCTTTCTAGTTTTTCTTTATTTCCAGTATCAATAACTTCATAGTCTTGCCATTCTTTAGCAATTTGATTCATACTTAAGTTCTCCTTTAACCGCTTTATTATAACATACATTTGCCAACTATGATATAATAGAGTGTGACTCTAGAAGGAGGTTTTAACATGTTTGTTCAAATGATTTGTAAAGATCGAAATGAAAAAGAAATGAATGAATTGTATGAAGTTTTAGGCCTTATCGCAAGACGAGAAGAAGTGCAAATTGAAGATCGTTATGATCATGTTGATATCTTGGTTTGTCCACAAGGAAAGATTGTTGTGACAGAAGAAGATGGTGATATGGTTTTACGTGCTAATACCCGTCATGCAGGTCCAGGATTTCATGCATTTGTGGTAGATATATTTAAAGATATTCAGGAAGAAGTTCCTGGAGAATATGAACTAATGGATGATATGGAATTTGATAAGGATGAAGATTTTGATCGATTAAGTTCTATGTATGAGGATGAAATGGATTATATTCGTGGTGTTCTTTTAGAAAATGAAGTGATGCGTCAACAGAATTATATGTATGAAGAAACTTACTTCTTGCCGCTTCAAAAGGAAGATCGTATCCTAACAAGTCAGGGAGATTTGGATTTAAAAGAATTTAAACATATGAATACTCGCGACTTAATGGATTCTTTCTATGTTTGGAATGATTGGGAAAGAGATGCCAAATTTTATAAGAATTGTGCATTGACTTTACTTGCCAAAGAGGGTGTTGGCAAATACACATTAATGAATGAAACAACCATTAAACATGCCAATGATATTTGTGAATACATTGAGGCTGCTTATGAAAAAGATCATTCAATTGATTTACCTTTAGATGTATATGCAGATTTGTGTGAACAATTGGATCGAGAAAATAAATTGCAGAATGCCAAAAATATGGAGCAGGAAGCCATTCAATATCGTATTAAAGAAGTGTATCACTTATTTGAAGATGCAAGAGTTGTTGCCAGTGGTGCCGCAGAAAGAAGCTATGATCCAGTAAATCAAGCGTTGTGTTTAATGTCACCATATACAGATGAAGCACAATGGGATTGGTTGATTCAGGCCAGTAAACAACCGGGTATTGTCACAAACTTAGATCATATTATGGAACAAGATCCAATTCAATATGATAAGAAAACAATTTGGATGGATTCATGGCAAGAAGATGGTATCTATGTATTAGAAGCTGTACTTCGCTACAAAGAAAAATTCTTATATTTCCACGATGTATGTGCCAAGGAAAAGGATTTAGCTTTCTTAGAACAATGTATTAAGGAATCTGGTTTTACGAAAACGCAACAAGACTAGATAAAGTGTTAGAAAAGACAGCAAAAGTACATGGCTATTCATCTGTCAATCAATTGTTGATGGATTATGATTTGATCGCTACTGTATGAATACCAAAACATAAGAAGGTAGAAATTGTCAAAGCGATTGTGAAGAGTTTTACCAATAAATAGTAGAATGGAGTGCTCATATTTCTGAGCACTTTTTTTGGGTTTATGGTAAAATTGATACGGTGATTAAAAATTATGAGTAACTCAATATTAGATACATTAAATGAAAATCAAAGAACAGCTGCAACGACAATTAACGAACACGTTCGTATTATTGCGGGTGCTGGTAGTGGGAAAACGCGTGTCTTAATGGCACGTATTGTTTATTTGGTCCAAGATTGTGGTATTTTACCAAATCGTATCTTGGCTATCACATTTACAAATAAAGCGGCAAATGAAATGAAAACGCGACTAACAGCACAACTAGGCAGTATGGCAAGCGTAGTCCGTATTTCAACCATTCACTCTTTGTGCGTAAGAATGCTTAGAGAAGATGCGGATTTGATTGGGTATCCAAAAACATTCGCAATTATGGATCCAGAAGATCAAAAGGCTATTTTAAAACCAATTTATAAAACATTAGAAGTGGATAAAACAACGATTTCTTATAATCGTGCACTCGGTGCTATTAGTGCTTATAAGACAAACTATATTGATCCACAAATGGCAGGTAATATGGCAATGGATGATGTCAGTATTACTTTAGCTAAAATTTATGCCGGTTATGAAAAACGTCGTAATGAAATGAAGGCTATGGATTTTGATGATTTGTTGCTGGAGGGACACCGCTTATTAAATAGCGTATCTTCTGTTCGTGAGAAGTGGCAAAACCGTTTAGACTACATCCACGTAGACGAGTTCCAGGACGTGGATCCAATTCAATATGGAATTATTAAACTACTAACTGGAAAGAATACACATTTATGTGTTGTAGGAGATCCAGACCAAACTATTTATACTTGGCGTGGAGCCAGTGTTGACATTATTTTGAAGTTTAATAAAGACTTTGAACCATGTAAAACTGTAATTTTGAATGAGAACTATCGTTCAACACAGCCTATTCTAGATGCTTCCAATGCAGTTATTAAATACAATAAGGAACGTATTGATAAAGATTTATACACAAAACTTCCTGGTGATGAAAAAATCACAATGTTTGAAGGTAAAGAAGATAGTGAAGAACCAATCTTTGTGGCTCGTCAAATCAATGAAAAACACAAAAAAGGTTTAGAATACAAAGATATGGCGATTCTTTATCGTTCGAACTATTCTTCACGTGCTTTTGAACGTATCTTTAAATCGGTCGGCATTCCATACGTAATCTATGGGGGTGTTCGTTTCTATGAAAGACAAGAAATCAAAGATGCCCTATGCTATTTAAGATTATGTACAAACCGTAACGAAGAAGATCCAGACCAAATGGCATTAGATTTAGCTGTACTACGTGTTATCAATGTACCTCGTCGTGGTATTGGTGCACGTACAATTGAAAATCTTCAAAAACAAGCCGCAGAAAGACATATGAATTTATATGATGTCATGAAAGATCCAATTGGATTAAGTACGGCGGTTACAAAGAAATGTGAAATGTTTGTAGATTTAATTGAAGATTTACGTGAAAATAGAGAGCATTATGCGTTAGAAGATTTCTTGGATTATGTATTAGATACAACAGGCTATATTTCGATGTTGAAAGAAGATCGAGAAAGTGGTCAGGACCGTATTGATAACTTAAAGGAATTAAAAGAAGACATTGCTCAAAGTATGATTGAAGATCCAGAAATGACTTTAGAATCTTATTTACAAGATATTGCTTTGTTTACGGATAAAACACAGGAAACAAGTGAAAATACAGTCAGCTTAATGACGGTACATGCCGCAAAAGGACTAGAATTTGACACAGTATTCTTAGTTAACTTTAACGATGGTGTATTCCCAAGTTCTAGAGCATGTGATGAAGGTGGTATGAAGGCATTAGAAGAAGAAAGAAGACTTCTATATGTTGCGATGACACGTGCTAAAAAAGCACTATATATTTCATGGAATACAGGGTTTAGTTATATGCAGGATGCGTTTAAAACACCAAGTCGTTTTAGAGCTGAAATCCCAATGGAATATATTGAACAAGAAGAAAAAGAAGAAGCACCAAAACACCCAAAGGTTGTAGTGTCTCAATCCTTAACAGGAAGACCATCTAAGCTTGGTGCGAATAAAAAGAAAATACGTTTACGTAAAGGGGATGCGGTTGAACATACGATTTATGGTCAGGGTGTTGTACTTGAAATACGTGGGGATGTCGCAACCATTGCCTTTGGTCATACGATTGGTGTGAAAAAATTAAATGCATCACATCCTTCTTTAAAGAAAGCCTAGGTGAGTATGATGGATGAAAAGGCAAGAATTTTAGACTTACGTAAAGAATTAGAAAAATATTCCATTGAATACTATGTCTATGACAATCCAAGCGTTACCGATCAAGAGTACGATCGTTTGATGCAAGAATTAATGGCATTAGAAGAAAAGCATCCAGAAATGCAGGATGCGAATAGTCCTAGTCAAAGAATTATTGGATCTGTACTTGAGGGATTTGAAAAGGTTACGCACGATTCACAAATGTTGTCCTTAGGCAATGTGTTTAATAAAGAAGAAATTGAAGAATTTGTTCAAAGAATATCGGAAAGCGTTTCGAATCCAGAATTTGTCGTAGAATGCAAATACGATGGACTTGCGATGGCATTACTATATGATGATGGTAACTTTACTCGAGCTGTGACCAGGGGTGATGGAATAGTTGGAGAAGATGTTTCAAACAATGTTAAAACTATCCTTTCCATTCCTATGCACATCCCTGAAACGCGACATGTTGAGGTTCGTGGTGAAGTGTATATGCCTAAGGCAAGCTTTGAACTATTAAATAAAAGACAAGAAGAAAAAGGGTTAGCCCCTTTTGCGAACCCAAGAAATGCAGCTGCAGGAAGCATTCGCCAATTGGATTCAAGTGTGTGTGCAAGTCGTAAATTAGATGCCTATTGGTATTACTTCCAGAATGCGTCTGATTTTGCGGTACAAACACAAGAAGAAGCTTTAGAAGCAATGTCTAAGATGCATTTTCGAACAAATCCATTGCGTAAAGTTTGTACAACTGTCGATGAAATTTGGCAATTTATACAGGAAATTCAAGAAAAACGTGAGAATCTACCTTATGAAATTGATGGTATGGTCATTAAATTAAATAATTTAGCCGATCAAAGAAGGCTTGGAAGCACTGCTAAAGTACCGCGTTATGCGACTGCCTATAAATTTCCAGCACAAGAAGTTTTGACACGATTAAAAGACATTGTCATTACAGTAGGGCGTACCGGAAAAATTACGCCTAACGCTGTGTTAGAACCAGTTCGTGTTGCCGGAACCACGGTGAGTGCGGCTCAGTTACATAATGAAGATATGATTGCCAATAAAGATCTTCGTATTGGTGATATTGTTGTTGTTCGAAAGGCTGGAGAAATTATTCCGGAAGTGGTAACAAGTGTTCCAGAAAGAAGAGATGGCACACAGCTTCCATATCAATTTCCAACGACATGTCCAATTTGTGGTTCCCATTTAGTACGACTACCTGATGAAGCGGCGCACTATTGTATCAACCAAGATTGTCCTGCTCGTGTTGTCGAAAGTATGATTCATTTTGCGTCAAGAGATGCGATGAATATTGATACTTTGGGTGATAAAAAAATTGAGCAATTACATGAATGGGGTTATTTAAATTCGATTGAAGATATTTATTTTCTAGATCGTTACTATGATGAATTGATTGAAAAACCAGGCTATCAGACCAAGTCGGTGGATAAGTTTCTTGAATCGATTGAAAATAGTAAAAAACAGCCATTGGGTGTCATCTTATATGGACTTGGAATTCGTCAGGTTGGTAAAAAAGCCGCAATGATTTTAGCTGAACAATTTGGTGACATCGATACTTTAATGCATGCAAGTATGGATGATTTAGTTACGATTCATGATATTGGTTTAATTACAGCCCAAAGTGTTGTAGCTTTCTTTAAAGAAGAAAAGAATCTTCATTTAATTGAAGTATTAAAACAAGCTGGATGTAATTTTACACAAGAAAAGAAAAAAGTTGTACAAAGTCGTTTCACAAATAAAACATGTGTATTAACAGGAACTCTAGAACATTATACGCGTAATGAGGCAAAGGCCATTTTAGAATCTTTAGGTGCGAATGTGTCTGGTTCTGTATCCAAAAAGACAGATTATGTCATTTATGGTACGGCTGCAGGATCTAAGCTTACAAAGGCACAAAGTCTAGGTGTTATGACAATGAGTGAAGAAGAGTTTGTACAGGAGGTAGAAAATGCGAAAGAATAAATTAGTATTGGGTTTACTCGCTTTATGTTTATGCGCTTGTTCTACCGGAAATAAAAATCAAGCAAACGCATTGGATGAAGATTCGTATCAAGCTATTTTACCCTATGAATCCAGTGATACAAGAAGCAAACATGTAGGTTTGATCCAAGATACAGATTTGCGTGTAGAAATGGAAAGTGGATTGATGGATCTATCGAAAAAGTATTTTTCACCAACTACGGTGGGGTATAAGACACATCAATTCTTAGATTATGATGAATTGGATGCGACAGACGGTTCAAGAGGATTATTAGGAACGGTTCGTGATGGAAATCCAAATGGTCTAAATCCAAGTGCCGATGAAGAATTTGATACGGGAAATGGGATTGTGACAAATGCGACAATTTTAGTGGACTTGTATGAATTAGATTGGTACGCAAACGATAATCTAAAAGGAATTTCATTAGGTCTCGTCGTAAATGGAGAATTAAATGCATCCGATGGTTCGAGTGTAGAAATTACAGATGAAAAGATGCAAAATTATTTGGAGGTTACTTTTTCTAAATTAGCTTCCTATATGCATGAGCGTTTTAATGAAATCAATAAGAATATTCCAATCTTTATAGCAGCTTATCGCTTGGATGATTCAAATACAACCGGTAAAGGTGGCTATATCTATGAAGGATATTATAAGGGTGGACAAGGAAGTTTTACTTCTTTAAGTCAAGAATGGACATTGGTTCCAAGTTCACGCTTTACAGATTTGGATTCATCAGCTGCAACGGAGTTTGCGTCTTTCAAAGAAGAGATTTCAAGAGTTCTTCCAGATAACACGTATATTACGGGTGAGGCTAAATTTGAATCTAAAAAATTAAAAAAGTTAAATTTGACAATTACAGCACACGGAAAGACAGCCGGAGAAATCTTGGCCGTGATTGAGGATGTAAAAGATCAGATGGATACATTTAGTTCAAAAAAATGTGACTATTTGATTACCGTTCTAAATGATGATACAGTGTATGCATTGATAGAGAGAGCATCTGGTTCAAGTGAATGTAATGTGATCAGTAAGATATAGGAGGAGAATATGGAAAAGTTCAGTACAGAATATTTTCACAAATTGGCAAACGATTTGAAGTTTGATTTGAGTGATGAAGAAATTGAAGAATTGAAAAAAGATTTCGTTGCCGTCGAAGAACAAGTATCCCTTTTTGAAAAAGTGGACACAGAAGGCGTAGAACCTATGGTCTATCCTTTTGAAGCACCTACAACATTCTTAAGAGAAGACGTTGTAAGTGATGTATTAACGCAAGAAGAAGCGTTGAAGAATGTAAAAGATGCGCGTATGGGACATGTTCACGTTCCAAAGGTGGTGAAGTAAGATGGAAATTTCAAATTGTGTAAATAAAAATGTGGCTATTGAAAAAATTAATGCGGTTCAACCAAAATTAAATGCCGTAGTAACTATGGTGGATGAAGCTGATAACACAAAGGAAGGAAAACTTTCAGGTGTTCCAGTCGCATTGAAAGATAACATTTCTACTTGTGGTATTCGTACAACTGCAAGTAGCCGTATTTTAGATAACTATGTTCCTGTTTATGATGCGACAATCGTAAAGAAATTAAGAGAGGCAGGAGCTGACTTTGTATGTAAGGCAAGTATGGATGAACTTGGTATGGGTGGAACCAACAAGAATGCCTACACAGGTGCTGTGCACAATCCTTATGATCTAGACCGCATTCCAGGTGGGTCAAGCGGTGGATGTGCTGCTTTAGTTGCCGCAGGATGTGTACCTTTGGCTATTGGTACAGATACAGGGGATAGCGTTCGAAAACCTGCTGCATATTGTGGTGTTGTTGGGGTTAAACCAACATATGGCCGTATTTCACGTTATGGCATCATTCCTTATGCGAGTTCATTAGATCATGTTGGATATTTTACAACAAATGTAAAAGATGCTGCATTAGCTCTAGAAGTACTTGCCGGTCGTGATGATCATGATATGACTTCAAGTTATGAAGAGGTTAAAGAATATTCAAAATTATTGAATGGGGATCTAACAAACAAAACAATTGGTGTATTTAAAACCGTAATGGATGAAGTGAAAAACGAAGAATTAAAAGCTCAATTTAACACTTTAGTTTCTAAATTAGAGGAAAAAGGAGCTAAGATTGTTGAAGTGGAAATGCCAAAAGAATATATGGAATTGATTGCACCTGTCTATAAGACAATTGCGAATGCAGAAGCAACAGCTAACCATTCAAATCTGGATGGTATTCGTTTTGGAATGCGTGAAGAAGGTCAAGATTTAGAAGAAGTCATGACAAATACTCGTACAAAAGGTTTCTCAAGCTATGTTCGTGCTCGTTTCGTGATTGGTTCATATTCTTTGTTTGAAGAAAATCAAGATCGTTTATTTAGAAAAGCCCAAAAGATTCGTCGCTTGATCGTTCAAGCTTACGCGAAGATGTTTGAAGAATGTGATGCTGTATTAAGTGTTGCAGCACCGACGATTGCACCATTGATCAATGAAAGTACAAATGTTCGTTTTGGCGTATCTAGTTTTGCCGAAGAACACATGCAGTTACAAAATTTCTCTGGTTATCCAAGTATTACACTTCCACTAGGAAAAGTAGATTCTATGCCTGTGGCTGTGAATTTAACTTGCAAGCCTTTTGAAGAACAAAAAATGTTTGATGTATCTAGTGCGATTGAAGAATGCACAGGTTTAAAAGGACAATGTTTGGAGGGATAGTAATGAATTATTTTGTGACGATTGGTATTGAAATTCACTGTGAATTAAAGACAAATACAAAAATGTTCTCTGGTGCTCCTGTGCGCTTTGGAGAAATCGCAAATACATGTACAAGTGTTGTGGATTTAGGACATCCTGGATGCTTACCATGTGTAAATAAAGAGGCTGTAGCCTTAGCTATCAAGGCATGTACAGCTATGCATTGTGATCTTGAAACATTGGTTCGTTTTGATCGTAAAAATTATTACTATTCAGATTTACCAAAAGGATTCCAGATTACGCAACAGTTCCATCCTATTGGAACAAATGGATATGTCGAAATTGATGTAGATGGAGAAAAGAAACAAATTCGCATCGAACGTATTCATATGGAAGAGGATACCGCAAAACAGTTCCATAAAGATACAGGTACATATATTGACTTTAATCGTGCCGGAACACCATTGATTGAAATTGTATCAAAACCAGATATGCATAGTGCTAAAGAAGCAGCAGCTTATGTGGAAACACTTCGTAAAAATCTTTTATATCTAAATGTCAGTGATGTTAAGATGGAAGAAGGAAGTATGCGTTGTGATGTCAATATTTCTTTGAGTAAAGATAAAGATACTTTGGGAACAAAGACAGAAATCAAAAACTTGAACTCCATTGCGAATGTTCAAAAAGCGGTTCAAGCAGAAATTGAACGTCAATCTGCTTTATTAGATGCTGGTGAAAAAGTAGAACAGGCGACTCGTCGTTATGATGAAGCACAAAAGACGACAATTCTAATGCGTAAAAAAGAAGGAAATGTTGACTATAAATATTTCCCAGAGCCAAATATTTTCCCGATTCAATTAGATCTTAACTGGGTTAAATCGATTCAGGATAATCTAGAAGAGCTTCCTGATGCTCGTTTAGCTCGTTTCATGAAGGATTATGAATTGAGTGAATATGATGCAGGTGTATTGGTTTCTGATCGTGAAATGGCTGATTTCTTTGAAGAAGTATTAAAATCAACAAAATTTGCGAAAAAAGCATGTAACTGGATCATTGGAGATGTTTCAGCTTACTTAAACAAAAACAACTTAAGCTTTGCGAAAGTACCTTGTTCAAGTGAAAACTTGGCTAGCTTGATCAATGTGATCGAGGCTGGAGAAATCAGTGGAAAACAAGGTAAAGTTGTATTTGAGCAGGTTATGCAAGGAAAAGATCCTAAGAAGGTTATCGAAGAAAAGGGTATGAAACAAGTAAGTGATGATGGTGCTATTTTAGCTATCGTTAACAGTGTTTTAGATGCCAACCCTCAATCGATTGAAGACTTCAAAAATGGTAAAGATCGTGCCGTTGGATTCTTAGTAGGTCAGGTCATGAAGGCGAGTCGTGGTCAGGCAAATCCTAAGCGTACAAATGAGTTGATTCAAGAAGAATTAAAGAAAAGATAAAAGTCTGATTCATTCAGACTTTTAATGTTTTTAGGTACTGTGTTATAATAAATACGTTATTAGGAGGTTTTTTAATGGCCAAGATGAAGCGTAGAAGACATACGTCCAATAAACCTACAGGTCAAGGACACAAGCTTGTATGGTTTACTGTTATTATAATTATGATTCCTGTTGTGATTGTAGGATATGTTTTGTTGACAAGTTTAGGTGGACAAAATCGACCTGTGGAAGGTAGTCGTTTTTCAAAAGCGGATTTAGATCCTGCCATCACAAAAGACAATATCTCATCTCTTGAGAGTGCTTTAGGAAACATTGATAATGTAGAAAAGGTAAGTGTGAATTTATTAAGTGCAACACTACGTGTACATATTGATCTAGTAGATAGTGCAACGGATGATGTGGCGAGTGCAGCACTTGATAGTGCATATAATATTGTGAATGAACAATTGCCAATTGATACATATTTTACAAATAAAGATAGTTCAAAGATGTATGATCTAGAAATTGATTCTTATAATTATTTGATTGATGATACACATACGGCAGATGGCTGGACATATTTAAAATTGACGAAGACCGGAGCTAGTGATGGTCCTGTTACAGATAATATGACAACCGCAAAAGATCCTGAGCTTTCAAATCAATTAAAAGCAGCAAGTGAACAGATTCAACAAAATATCGCAAATGCGCAAAACGAAGATGATGGACAATAAGAGTCCATCTTTTTTCATGAAAGGAGCCAAAAAATGAAATTATATATTAATGAGAATAATAAAGTAGTCATTATGCATGAGGCAACGAGTGATATGAAGTGTTTTGAAGAGTTTGAAAATAGGAAACCCTATTCTTTTGATGGAGTAAAAGAACTTGAAAATTGTATTCATCCTATTCATGTCTTATTGAATACGAGTATGATCGATGAAAAGTGGATTTATATGAATCTAAAATCATATATATCTAAAAATGACCGTGTTTGTATCCTTCCATTTAGCTTTTTTAATGATACTAAAAATGAGTCTGATTGGAATAAACAGTATGCGCCTGGACAAGGAATATGGTATCGCTCTAATCAAGATGTATTCTACAAGTATGGAATCGGTAAGGAACAAATAGTATGGGTCAATTACTTTAAAGATTCAATGGATGAAATGAAGGAAAAGATTTTAAATAGTTCCATTTTGATGTTGACAGGTGGAGCTCCTGATTTAATGATGAAGCGAATTAAAGAAAAGAAATTAAAGAAGTTAATTAAAAATTATAAAGGAATTATGATTGGATATAGTGCAGGAGCCATGATTCAGCTTGACTCTTATCACATAAGTCCGGATGAGGATTATCCAGAATTTTTGTGTCAGACAGGTTTAGGTTGTTTATCTGGCTTTGCGATTGAACCTCATTTTAGAAGGAGTAAAGTGCAGCTGCAAAGTATTGAAAAGGTAAAATCAGAGAAACAAATTCCTGTGTATGGCATCTATGAAGAGGGCGGAATGATTATTGATTCAAGCATTAAATGTTTCGGTAAAATAGAGAAATTTGAGTAAAAAATCATTAAAAGGTACCATGCGTTTGCACAAATTAATTGAAAATTTGCACAAATTAACAAAAAGTTAGTTTTTAATGTTAAATTCACATAGATATGGGATACTATTGATATGAGCCAAATGTGAAATGGTTAGCTAAAGGAGATAAGTATACATATGAAGTTTTGTAAGTTGATTACAGAGGTCGATTTAGAACTGCTCGAAGAGTTAGTCGATAATGGATATCCTGTGGATCGCATTGAAGAGAACGGGCAGGTTTACTACAAAACACCAGCTATGTTATGCCAAAATTTAAAAGTGAATGATGAAGTGAGAAATTACAGCAACGGTTTGATTTCAATGTCCATTGAAAATGTTCGAAAGAAAAAGGGGTTATATAGAACGGGGAATCTATTGATTGATATGGATTCTAACATTATCCAAAAGGGTAAAGAAAAAATCTTTATTCCTAAGGCAAGTTTTACAATTATTTCAACACTGATGGACGTTCCTCACAAAACTGTATCTAGATCGGCGTTGGTTTTTTACTTGGAACAGGCGTATCATCACGAAATATTGGATAACACTTTAACGGTTCATATCGCTTCAATTCGCCGCCTTTTGGGTGATGAATACATCAAAACCCATAAAACTGTTGGCTATTTTTGGGATTTCGATGTTTTTAAAGTGGGATAAAGTTGAAAAATGGCTTGAAAGAAAGGTATAATGTAAAGGTGTTGGAAGGAGATTTAGATTATGCCACATCTATTTGAGTCTAAAGATAGTTTTAAGGAAAGCTTTAAAGAAGCTGTTTCTGATGCCTATGGACGTGATTTTGAAGATACATATCCTGAAGAGAGATATATTGTCCTAGGTAACATGATTCGTGATTTTGCCGGAGAGCATTGGAGAGAAACTAAAAATGCGATCAAGAAAACAGAATCAAAACAGCTTTATTATTTTTCTATGGAATTCTTGATGGGTCGTTTAATGACTAGTAACCTAATGAACCTAAACATCTATGATGTTGTTAAAGATGGTTTAAAAGATTTAGGTATGGATATCAATGACATGGAAAACATTGAAAGTGATGCAGGATTAGGAAATGGTGGTTTAGGAAGACTTGCCGCATGTTTCATGGATTCATTAGCATCTCTTGATTTACCAGGACATGGTAACTGTATTCGTTACCGTTACGGTTTGTTCAAACAAAAAATTGAAAACAACCAACAGGTTGAATTGCCAGACTGCTGGTTAAAGAATGGTAATGTTTGGGAAGTATGGAAACCTCAACATGCCGTAAAAGTTAAATTTGGTGGTTACGTAGATGGATACATGGATGGATATGGAAAATTCCATGCTCAACATCATCCAGAATTTGTCGTACGTGCTGTACCTTATGATGAACCAATCGTTGGATATCATACAACAACCACAAATACACTTCGCTTATGGGATGCAGAAGTTGATGAAGATTCTGTAAACTCAGGTGGATTAAATGAATATTTGAATCAAGTAACAGCTATTACAGCCAATGTATATCCTGATGATTCAACAATCGAAGGAAAACGTTTGCGTTTAACACAAGAATATTTCTTTGTATGTGCTGGAATTGATCAAATTATTCGTTCACACTTACGTGTATACCCAAGCTTAGATAATTTAGGTGATAAAGTTGCGATTCAGTTAAATGATACACACCCTGTATTAGTTATTCCTGAATTAATGCGTGTATTACTAGATGATTACTTCTATGACTGGGATGATGCTTGGAATATCGTGACAAAGACTGTTGCGTATACAAACCACACAGTTATGGCAGAAGCACTTGAAAAATGGCCTCAAGACATGGTTCGTTCATTGTTGCCACGTCTATATATGATCATTGAAGAAATCAACCGTCGTTTCAAATATGACGTAGATCACAGAGGATTATGTGGAATCTTCAACAATGTTTCAATCTTAAAAGAAGGACAAGTTCACATGGCTAACTTGGCTGTTGTTGGTTCTCACAGTGTAAACGGTGTTGCGAAACTTCACTCTGAAATCTTAGTAAATGATGTATTCAAAGATTTTGTGACAATTTATCCAGATAAATTCAATAATAAGACAAATGGTATTACTCACCGTAGATGGCTATTGTTCTCAAACCCTCAATTGACTCAGTTGTTAGAAGATACAATTGGAGATGAGTTCAAGACAAATCCAGAAAAATTAGAAGATTTAATGGCACACGTTGAAGATGAGTCTTTACAAGCTAAATTCATGGATGTGAAATTAGAGCGTAAAAAGATTTTGGCTGCCTATGTAAAAGAAAACTTAGGTATTGATATTGATGTGAATTCAATCTTTGACTGCCAAGCTAAACGTCTTCACGCATACAAACGTCAATTATTAAATATCTTCCACGTTATGTATTTATACTTAAGAATGAAACAGGATCCTTCATTTAGAATTTACCCTCGTACATTCTTCTATTCTGCAAAAGCAGCAGCAAGTTATGATTTAGCGAAGGAAATTATTAAATTGATCAACATGGTTGCCAATGTAGTTAATAATGACCCAGAAATTTCTAAATACATGAAGGTTGTCTTCATTCCTAACTACTCTGTATCCATTGCTGAAATCTTATTGAATGCGGCAGATGTTTCTGAACAAATTTCTACTGCTGGTAAAGAAGCAAGTGGTACAGGAAATATGAAGTACATGATGAATGGTGCAATCACTCTTGGTACACTTGATGGAGCTAACGTTGAAATCGTTGAACGTGTTGGATACGAAAATGCAGAGATCTTTGGTTTACATGTAGAAGACATCAATGAACTTCGTCATGAAAACTCATACAACGCATGGAACCTATATAATTCAAGCTACAATATCCGTATGGTAATTGATTCACTTAAAAATTGTACATGGTCAAATGATCCAAACGAATTTAAGTTGATCAACAACGACTTAATGATGCGTAACGATGAATTCTTCGTATTAGCTGACTTTGATGCATATGTATATGCACAAGAAAGAGTACAAGCTCGTTACATGGACAAGAGTCGCTGGGCTAAGACAATGTTAGTAAACATTGCCAAATCAGGATATTTCTCTAGTGATCGTACAATTAGCGAATACGCTAAAGAAATTTGGGATTTAAAACCATTGTCATTTGAAGACTAATTAAAAAAAAGATCATATTTACCGAACAAGGGTGATATGATCTTTTTTTCATGATAAAATGGTTTTATGAATGAAATTCTTTTTGCGGAAATCTACTATATATGTGTAGCTATCATGTTGATTCTAGGTTTTAAAACCTATCATTCCATGATGAAAAACAGTCAAAAAGTTAGCTTTTTGGCAGTTGTCTTTGTACATATATTGTATTTTCAAACTGATTTAGTACGAATGACGACAAATGGGCAGGACTTGTTTCTAACTGAAATGTGCTTCCTGTTCTTTTCACTATGCACATTTTCTTGGTTTAATTACATCCAAACAATGCTTGAAGTTCATTATGTAAAGAAATCGCAAACGTTATTCGCAATGATTCCTGTGTTCGCAAGCGTTGTCCTTTTACTTGTGAATACATTGAATGGATGTTTATTTCAAATCGATTCATATGGAAATTTTCAAGAAGGACCACTCTATATTTTGTATGTATTTATAAACGATCTCTATTTTATGGTTGGAGCCTATCAAGCTTATGTGTATAGCCGTAAGGCAAAGAATTATCAACAAAAGAAATCGAATCAAATTTTAGGCATTTATATGGTGTCACTATTGTTGATTGGCACAATGCAAGATTTTTTCCGTGACATTCCTGTTTTTTGTGTAGGAACTAGTCTTAGTATCCTTATTGTATATATTAGTTTGGAAGAACAAATGATTTCTATTGATCCATTAACACAATTGAATAACCGTAATCGTATGGAACAGCATTTATTTGAGTGTGTAAGAAGTCAAGATTTAAATATGTACTTATTAGTGTTGGACGTGAATAGATTTAAGAAAATCAACGATGAGCATGGACATGCGCAAGGGGATTTAGCATTAAAGGCCATTGCGAACTGTTTAAAAGAATCTTGTATTGAAAAAAGTGATTTTATTGCTCGCTATGGTGGGGATGAATTTGTGATTGTGTATAAAGGAAATGATGTAAAAGGTTTGTGCCAAAGAATTCATGCGTATATAAAAAAACTATCTTTTCCCTTTGACTTAGATGTGAGTATTGGATGGGCACCATATCACAAAGATATACATAAATGGAATGATTGGTTTATTGAAGCTGATAAACAATTATATAATGAAAAGAAAAAATTGAAAGACCGGTGATCCGGTCTTTATTCATACCAAGCAATCGCTCGAATAGGAAAGCCTTCACAGTTTTCAATTTTAAGTGGGAAACAACTAAGCCAAAATAATTCATCACCACATTGTTCTAAATGCGTGAGATTTTCTATATTCACAATATCTGTATCTTTAAATAATGCTTTGTGTCGATTCAGATTATTATCACGCAGGGGGTCTAATCCCATTACGTCAAAGCCAATGCCTTTGAAGTTTCCTTGAATTATAAGGGAAGTCATTAAAGTAAGTTTCGTCTTTGAAATGTTTGTCCCAACCAAGATTGAAGAGAAGAAAATCAGCCAACTTGGCTTTATCTATATTGATTTTATCCATGGCGATGACTTGTCCTTCTTTTAAATCTCTACAATCAACGACAAGAGCTTTGCCGATGAATTGTTCTGGGGAAAATTGATCTAAAGTCTTTCGGTTCGTAAAAATATGGGCAGGTGGATCCATGTTTGTTCCTACATGAGAATACATTTGAAGGAGTGTTTCTTTAAAACCATCCTTTTCGTAGGTGCTTTTTGTGGTTAATTTTGGTGTTTCACTACCCGGAAAGACGGGCATATCTTCCGAAATAGTATGTGTTAAATCAATGACTTTCATAATTTACCTCCAATTACTATTTAACCACATCTTTTATCTGTATTGTGTTAAAATGATAAGTACAGGTGATAAATTATGAAAAGAATATTATTATTAGGAGCTACAGGCTCTATCGGTTTACAAACAGTGGATGTGATTGAACAACATCCAGACCAATTTTGTCTAGTTGGTATTGCGGCTGGACATCAAGTGGATGTAATGCAGAAAATTATTGATAAACATCCTACCATTCAGGTAGCAGGTATTTCAGATGTTTCAAAGGCTAAAGAATTAAGTGGTGTTACTGTTTATAGTGGCAATGAAGCCATGGTTCAATGTATTGAAAACTGTGAATATGATTTGTTGGTGAATGCCGTTGTTGGATTTAGAGGATTAAAGCCTACCTTAACATCTTTAAAAAAAGGAATTGATGTGGCATTGGCTAATAAAGAAAGCTTGGTTGCGGGCGGTGTTTTGGTGCGTCAGACATTGCAGGAAACAAACACCAAACTATATCCAATCGATTCAGAACACTCTGCCATCTTCCAATCCTTGCAGGGAAATCGTAGTGAAGATGTGAAGCGTTTAATTATTACGGCAAGTGGTGGTAGCTTTAGAGATAAGACAAGGGATGAGTTAAGTGATGTAACAGTAGAACAGACTTTAAAACATCCAAACTGGAATATGGGAAAACGAATCACAGTGGATAGTGCAACAATGGTCAATAAAGGTTTTGAAGTGATTGAAGCACACTATTTATTTGATTTGCCGTATGAAAAAATCGATACAGTGTTACATCGTCAAAGCATCGTGCATTCTATGGTTGAATACAATGACAATGCAATTATTGCACAACTTGGATCTGCCGATATGCGTTTACCAATTCAATATGCGTTATGTTATCCAGATCGTCCGGTATTAAAGGAAGATCATCCTTTGGATATGACAAAAACAATGGATTTGAACTTTAAAGAAATGGATTATGTTCGTTATCCAATGTTGAAACTAGCCTATGAAATTGGTAAAAAAGAAGGAAATCTAGGTGCCGTATTTAATGGAGCGGATGAACAGGCAGTACAGCTATTTTTAGATAAAAAGATTTCATTTTTACAAATTGAAGAAAGTATTGAACAAGCTTGTAAGCAGGCAAAATATATTGAAAACCCTACAATTGATCAATTAGAAGCAACGGATGCGTGGGCTCGAAAGTTTGTTGTTGAATATTGGGACTAGACCAATTGATATTTTGGGAGTAAAATAGTGAAATGGAATGGAGGGTTTGTCGTGAATAAAGCAAAGGTTTATTGTGTCGCTAGTGCTGTAGCAGTTTGTGTGGCTTCAAATCCAAATATGGATGTGCTTGCCAAACAGGTACAGCCAGTAAAATTAGAAGAAAAAGCCCAACAGACAATTACTGCCGATGATTTTATCAAACAATATTTGAGTACAAAAGAAATTGTTAAAGATAGTACAAATAAAGATGTAGAAAAATATACATTGATCACTAAGGCGGATGAAAAAAATTATTCTTTCGTATTAGCAGGAGATCAATTGTTTAAAGTCTTGACTAAAGAAAATCAGGATCAAATCAAAACAGCTTATGAAACAGCATACGCAAATGCAGGTATGAAAAAAGCTGAAGGATGTACTTTAAGTGCATATGAAATTGTTGTAGCTGAGGCTAATACATTGATTCTAAACGCTAAAACAGCTTTAGATACATCTTTAAAAGATGCACAAAGTTTAGATTCTACAATCTTTACTGCAGATAGCTATACCGCTTTAAAAACGGTGATGGATGAATCAAGCCTTTTGGTTCAATCAACAACTTCAACTTTAGAACAATTTACACAAGAGTTAGTGAAGCTGGATAATGCAAAAAAAGCATTGATCAATGTTTCTGGATTAAAAGCTATCGTAGATCAATCAAGTACATATGTAAAGGATAGCTATACCAACAAAAGCTATACTGCATATGAAGCGAGTTTGAATGAAGCTAAGCAAGTATTAGAAAATGGTGCAAGTACTGTTGAAGACATTGAAAAGGCACAGTCTGCTTTAAATGCGGCAGCTGCTTCTTTAGTTAAAAAAGCGGATTTCTCTAAATTGAATGAAAAAGTGCAGGAAGCTAGTGAAGGCTTAGAATCCAATAAGGATATGCTTGAAGAAGAGTCTTATAATAACTTCAAGAAAGAATTGGATGATTGTAGTCTTGTACTTTCAAATGATGAATCAACACAGGCAAAAGTGGATGAAACGTTAGCTCATCTAAATGCATATTTAGACGATAATACAAACTTTGTATACAAGGTGGTTACTTTAGAAGAAAAGGTTGCACCAAAAGTAGAAACAAGTAATGAATTATTAGTGCAAACACCAGTTGTACAAGAACAACCGCAAGTTGTGGCTCCAACTGTAGAAACAAAGAATGTGGAAGCTGCAAAAGTGGAAACTGCAGTCAAACAAGAGGTTACAAGTACGGCAGCTAATAATTTCATTAAGACATACTTAACGAGTGCAAGTGGAAATATCTTTACAAGTGCCAACAACTTGAATTATCAAAAGATTCTTTCTGCGATGCCTAGCTGGGTAAAATTATCTGCAACTGATAAAAATGCAGTGAATGCAGAATTGGTGAATAAAGTTGGTAAAAAGTATCAGCGTTTATTGCAGGAAGCACAAAAATTTAGTATGAATGCAGGAAAATATACGCCTGTAAATACATCAACAAATACAAATGTAACGATTTATTCATGGTTATGTATGATGTCTTTAGGTGCATTAGCATTTGCACTAAAACGTTTAAGAAAACAAGATTAAGGGCTATGGCCCTTTTTTTCATGCTTAAAAATTGTTATAATAACGAAAGAAAGGCTTATGATTTTATGAAACAACAGAAATACAATTTTAAAGATCTAACTCTAGCATACTTTCAAAAAAAATCGAAATTGTATCGTGCAGGTGGATATAAATATGCCACTCCATTAAAACGGAATCTAAGAGATTACCAAAATCATTTCTTTGCGTTTTTGATGGATGTCAACATTTGTTTATTGCCTGTTTATATATGGGTTCTTGAGTTTTTATTAATTATGTGTGGATTGATTCCACCACACTTCTTTGATTTATTATTCTACTTAATGTTTGCTTTGTTATTTGTATCTAGTGTATTATTACTTGCGTTTTTTACAGCACGAACAAATGGGCAGTCATTTGGATATGCCATTATGGATTTGAAATTGGTTCGTAGAAACAAAAAAGAGGCGATGCCAATCCATTTGATCTTACGACAAGCATTGGGATTTGGTCTTCCTTTGATGATTTTAGGGTTCTTCTTTCAAGTGCCAGGAGTCATTTTATGGTGGGTCATTAATGGTATTGTTGTCTTAATCACTCCAAACCAACAAACTCTATTTGATTTGATTTTTGGTTTGGTTCCTGTAAATGAACCAGATCAGGAAATTCGTTTTGAAACAAAGGTGGAACCAGCTTTAGTAAAAGAAGAGTTGGTTGTGACTCCAATCGATTTACATATTCGTTCAAACTACAGTGATGATGGTTATTATGATGTAGAAGAATTATTCAAACAAGCCAAAGAAAATCACTTGGAAGTTATCTCAATCACAGACCACAACTGTGCAAGAGCGAATGCGGCAGCGGTTCGTTTTTCAAGTTTGTACAACATTCAATATATTCCAGGCGTGGAAGTGGATGCACAATATAAAAGAATGCGAGTACGTATTCTAGGTTATTATATTGACTGGACGAATGAAGTGTTTGAAGTGTTAGAACAAAATTCTTTGAAGCGTGAAAAAGATTTATCCATGGAGCGTGTTGAAAAATTCGAAAATTACTCAGGCATTCGTATTGATGTAGATTCATTAATTTCAAATTCTCGTTTCCAAACGATTACACCAACAGAAATCACAAAGATGGTGTTCCATAACGAAAGAACGCGTTTGTTGCCTTTTGTGAAGAAATATATTGATAGTTGTGAAAGTGAGAGTGTTGCGATGTCTCGTTTTGAAACCGATGTATTTGGTAAGAATGGACCTTGTTATGTAAAGGCTAACTATCCGGATGCGAAAGCAGTCATTGATGCGATTCATAGTGCTGGAGGTATTGCGATTTTATCAAGCTGGCATTTAGATTATATTTCAGATGATGTTTTAGAAGAAATTGTGGATTTAGGTATGGATGGAGTGGAATGCTTCTCTAATGATATTCATGAACAAACGGTTGCGGCTGCATTGAAAATTGTTCAGAAACGCAAATTATTCGTATCTTGTGGTAGTGATTATCATGGTCCTACTAAGCCAAAATATCATATGGGTGTTTCAAATTGTCCTGAAAAAGCTTTACCGTTGGTAAAAATTTTGACAAAAGCTGCGAAATAAATTTGCTCAAAATACGTTTTATAGCGTATAATAAACAAGTCAATAAGCTTAGAAAAGAAGAGTATTTATATGGCGTACTAAAGAGAGCGGATGGTTTGGTGTGAATCTGCGTACAATATATAGAGAAGATGGTCTTGGAGCTTCTTTATCGATAGGTAGATAAAGACGTATGCTGGCGTTAACAGCTTGAGGTGTGAAAACACAAACTAAGGTGGTACCACGAAGCTTTCGTCCTTGGATGAAGGCTTTTTTTATTTGTATGATAGGAGGAAATAAAGATGACACAAAAGAAAGAACCATTTTATTTAACAACGGCCATTGCGTATACATCAGGTAGACCTCACATTGGGAATACATATGAAATTATCTTGTCGGATGCGATTGCTCGTTTTAAAAGAGCACAAGGATATGATGTATTCTTTCAGACAGGTACAGATGAGCATGGTGTAAAAATTGAAGAAAAGGCAAAAGCTGCAGGTGTAAGTCCACAAGAATTCGTGGATGGTGTGGCTGCTCAAATTAAATCAAACTGGGATTTAATGAATACAAGCTATGATTATTTTGTGCGCACTACAGATGATTATCACGTAAAAGAAGTACAAAGTATTTTTAAACGTTTATACGATCAAGGAGATATCTATAAAGGAACATATGAAGGATGGTATTGTACGCCTTGTGAATCATTCTGGACAGAATCTCAATTGGTAGATGGATGTTGCCCAGATTGTGGTCGTCCAGTTAAGAAGGCAAAAGAAGAAGCTTACTTCTTTAATATGCAAAAGTATGCGGATCGCTTAATTAAATACATTGAAGATCATCCTGATTTCATTCAACCAGAATCTCGTAAGAATGAAATGCTGAATAACTTCTTGCGTCCAGGATTACAAGATCTTTGTGTATCTCGTACATCATTTACATGGGGAGTTCCTGTTGACTTTGATCCAAAACACGTAGTATACGTTTGGATTGATGCATTAAGCAACTATATCACTACACTTGGCTATCATGCCAATGGTGAAAGTGATGAAAAGTTCAACAAATACTGGCCAGCAACACACATTATTGGTAAAGATATTTTGCGTTTCCACACAATTTATTGGCCAATTATTTTAATGGCTTTGGATTTACCTTTACCTAAGAAAGTATTCGGTCATCCATGGTTGCTTACGGGAAGTGACAAAATGTCTAAATCAAAAGGTAATGTGATTTATGCCGAAGATTTAGTGGCTCACTTTGGTGTAGATGCTGTTCGTTATTACTGTTTACACGAAATGCCATTTGCGCAAGATGGAACGATTACTTGGGAATTAATGATTGAAAGAATCAATTCAGACTTGGCAAACATTTTAGGAAACTTAGTATCTCGTACAATTGCGATGTCAAATAAATATTTTGGTGGTTTAGTCACAAATCCAAATGTATGTGAAGCAGTCGATGAAGAATTAAAAGCTTGTGCTTTAGAAACTAAGAAGAAAGTAGAAGCTAAGATGGAAGAACTTCGTGTTGGTGATGCATTAGATGAAGTATTCACATTGCTTCGTCGTACAAACAAGTACATTGATGAAACAATGCCTTGGGTACTCGCAAAAGATGAATCAAAACAAGATCGTTTGGCAACAGTTCTTTATAACTTGCTTGAATCAATTCGTATTTCAGCTGTATTATTACACTCATTCTTGCCTGAAACAGCCGAAAAGATGTTTGCGTACTTAAATACAAAAGTAACCGATTTAGATTCTTGTGATTCTTTTGGAAACTTAGAAACAGATATTCATGTCGTTGAGAAGTGTGAACCATTGTTTGCACGTATTGATGAAAAGAAATTTATGGAAGAGTTTAATAAAGAAAAAGAAGCAGCTAAAAAAGAAGAGCCTAAAAAAGAAGAAAAAGTAGAAGAAGTTACGATTGATGATTTTGCGAAACTACAATTCAAAGTCGGTACGATTGTAAAATGTGAACCTCATCCAAAGGCTGATCGTTTATTGGTAGAACAAGTTGATTTGGGTGGTGAAGTTCGTCAAATTGTGAGTGGTATCGCAAAACACTACAAACCAGATGAGTTGATTGGAAAACAGGTTGTCGTAGTGACAAACTTAAAACCAGTTAAATTACGTGGTGTAGAATCTTATGGTATGATTCTTTGTGCTACAGATGATAAAGACTTGTCATTTGTCACAGTCGCAAAAGAAATGCCTAATGGTGTAACTGTTCGCTAATGAATGATAAACAAAAGGTTGTTTTTAAACAATTGCAGCTTGCTGGCCTTGGCGTTGTCGTCTTTGTGTTTGGCTTGTTGTATCAAGAAAAAGCCATTTCCATTGTAGGAATCTGTATCTTGATCTTTGGCTTATTAAGAACCTACTACATTAAAAAAGTAATTGATAAACTAGATGAGTGAGTAAAATTGCTCATCTTTTTTTGTGCAAAATAAAAAAGGCGATGAACTCGCCTTGATTACTGCATTAAACGATGCATATTTTTAGCTTCATACATAGAATCATCCATGGCTGATAAGAATGCATCGATATTTTTTCCATTGTATTTTGCGATTCCTATTGAGAAAGATAAATGGAATGGTTCTTTTGATTTTAAATTAAATTGTCGAACATTATATTTAATTTGTTTCTTTAAAGCCAAGGCTTCTTCATCTGATTTGAGTTTCGCAAAGATCACAAATTCATCTCCACCCATACGAATGGCAACTGAATCTTTATCGATCGAATGTTGTAGAATTATACCAAACTGTATGAGGGCATAATCACCTTTTAAATGTCCATATGTATCATTGATGGCTTTAAAGTCATTGATATCCATCAAGAATCCGTATACATGTTTTGGTTTATCGTTTTGTAGCTTATTCAGATAATGGTTCATGTATTTTCGATTGTAAAGTCCGGATAAATCATCAATAAAGGATATAGATATTTGAATTTCAATGTAAACTATGATAAATGCGATTGCGACACATAGCCAAATCGTAGAAACTCCAAAGAAGAAACCTTGGATCATGGTGCCAATCATACAAGGGATGATAAAGTAGTAAATGGGAAAGAATTCTACTAAAATGGAATCATATTTAGCTTTATGAACAGTATATATACTTTCGATATAATAAATAAAGACAAAAATATATAAAATAAAATTCATGGGACCACGAGTATATACATTTTCCTTTGAAATATCAAAGATGATACCCGTTCCCAATAAATTGATAATGATCAAGATTGTGGCAATGATCAATGGAATGGCTAAGATTCTTGATTTCTTCTTGATGCGCTCAAAATTTCTATGAATATGATATTCTACGAATAAACACCAACAATATCCGATGATGCCTGAGCTAGCTGAAGAAATTGTATTTGAGATATATTGTAAAATATGAAAGATAAAACCTGGGCGTGCATCAATGATAAAACTAAGTGTTTCATTGATCGTGGCAATAAAGGTAACTATAAGCATAAAGTTATAGGCTTTTTCATCAAACTGATTCGTTTGCGCAATACGAATTCGATATAACAATAAGAAGATTACTAAAAATGCACCAGTCCCGTTTGCCACCAGTATCTCGGGTATGTTGATCATAATAAACTCCGTTTCTTTTTGGTTAGTTAATTTAATGATAATCCTCTTTAAAAGAACTTGCAAATGAGAAATTGGTTCTTATGTAAATTATAATTAACATAGATTAAGGATGAATTAAGTGTTGGATAAATGTTTGTTCAATCGTATGTAGTCATATTGTACTTTATTTAAAGCGTTTTATACTAAAGGTGTAAGGGAGGTACAGATATGACTATGATTAAAAATTCCGTTGTAGAAATCTTTATTTTACTACTTTGCACATGTACCGTTTTTATTTATAAACTACCGCATACAATCAACACTTGGTTATTGAATTCAATTGTGATTGTGGTAATGAGCATTTGTATTCTTAGAATTGCACTTAAAATGATGAATCATAAATAATCTTGGCTTTTCCTGATGGGAAAGCCTTTTCTTGTGGTATTATTATACATATGAAAAGATTTTTAAAAGATATTGCACAAGGTATATATGATGGACTACAAGAAAATGAAGCTACACATAATCAATACAGTTTTCAAGAAATCTATGATGTAATCCAGGAATTTGTATCCTATCTTTTTGTTGGCATGATTCTAAGTGTAGGAGCTATTTTTGCCTATCCTTACTACAAAGCATTTATATCATTAGGTGCGGTACTCCTTCTTGTATGGGCATTTATCTTGTATTATTTTTTAAATTCAAAGGATTTTAAAAAAATCAAAAAGAAATGAGGAAGAGGTATGCAGACTATTTTAGTTTTACTTGTGGCATTTGTCGCAGGCATTGAAGGCATCTTGGATGAGTTTGAATTTCATCAACCCATTGTTGCCTGTACTTTAATTGGTTTAGTGACAAACCATTTAGCAGAAGGATTATTATTAGGTGGATCTTTACAATTGATTGCCTTAGGGTGGGCCAATATTGGTGCGGCAGTTGCACCCGATGTATGTTTAGCGAGTGTGATTTCATCTATATTGATGATTCATGGACTTGAAAGTGCAATTGAAGCTAGATATGTGATTGCGTTTAGTATTGCATTGGCAATTCCATTATCTTTAGTTGGTTTATCTTTGACAAAGGTATGTCGTAATTTAGCAATCCAACTTGTACATAAAATGGATGAAACAAAAAAAGTTTCATATTATCAATGGATTGGCATTTGTATGCAAGGAATTCGTGTTTTAATTCCGACGGTTGTATTATTATTGATCCCTTCATCCGTGATTTGTTCAATCTTGAAAATGATTCCTGTTTCAATTTATAAAGGATTATTGATTGGTTCTGGAGTCGTTTGTGTGGTTGGATTTGCGATTGTAGCGAATGTATTAGGCTCTAAATTTACATATCCATTCTTTATGATTGGATTTGGCTTGGCATGCATGACAAACTTATCTTTAATATCTTTATACTTTATTGGTGGTGGCTTAGTTTGGTTATATATGTTGTTGAATGCGAAAGAAAAATCGAATAAGACAAGTGATGATCCGTTAGGGGACATCTTAAATGATTATGAGTAGCTAACTATATAAAATTCAAGTAATTTTTATGAAAAAGTTTGAAAATATAAAATTACTAGAATTTTTAGTTATTTTTGAATTGATCTTTGAAAATGTGAATATTGGATTAAATTTAGGCATGACGAAAAGAAC